>ENA-OROR01001572-OROR01001572.1-human-gut-metagenome-genome-assembly--contig:-NODE-1572-length-14012-cov-3.725371_pt1 | contig 14012 bp, 9 predicted proteins | sample MGYA00242135_ERZ509060 | MGnify/ENA primary metagenome ERZ509060 (study PRJEB26280, sample SAMEA2338742) | human gut metagenome | biome: human gut; feature: human-associated habitat; material: faeces... | reverse complement strand
AGTAAATCATCGTGTAAAGGATACGGATATTGTTTGCGAACAAAAGTGGCAAGCAGGGCTTTCGTGACACGAAAGCGATTTTCTGCTTGTTGGGGAAACTCCCCAATCCCCATAGAACGCTGCCTGCGGCATCGGGCTGCGCATCCGTTCCGGATGCTTCAACGGCAGTTCCTGCCAAAGAAAAAAGCCCGGTGCAGCATGAGCATTACACCCACACTGCACCGGACTTTCCATCATCGACTACTCTGTCTATTTTCTTCTTCCTGCCGCACTTCCTGCTCATGCAGCTGCTCTTTTTTCTGCTCGTCCTCTTTCAGGATTTCCTGCACAATCTTCTGTGCCACAAGCCAATCCTGCATTTCCGATTTGGTCTTGCGGTACTCTGCATAGGAGCTTTTCTTTCGTTCCAGAAGCATTGCATACTCTGCGTTCAGCTCGCTGATGCGCGGGAGCTTTTTGTCAGAACCGTTCTCTTTCTTATAGGCATCAAACGCCTTTTTCGCTGCGCTGCGTAAGGCCAGCGAATCCCGATGAGTTTCATAGAACTCCCGATTGTAGCCGGATGCCTTATATGCAGCAAAGACATCTTTTGTCTTGGCATAATTGATTAGATGCTTCCGCAGCACCGACACTTCCGACATCCGTGCCTCATCTGCCTTTACAGATTCCAACAGCACATCGCATTTTTCAGAAATCCCATCTGCTTTTTCTTTCAGCTCTGCATAGCTCTTGATTCCATGCTCTTCCATGAACATCATAGCTTTCGCCATCTGCTTCAGATTAAAGACTTTCGCCCAACGCGCATATCCCGCGCCTTTGCCCGCCTGCATTTTTGCACGGACATCAATAAGGAACGACAGCTCCGCCTTCTGATGCACCTGTGCTGACCGTGCGCTTGTGCGGGTTTTCTCTACAAATTTGCTTTTATGAACCGCATTCCCGGCAATCACTTCGCAGAGTTCTTCAATCGAATATCCTTTGCCAAGAGAGCGGAAACGAGCAAATCTGGCGTGGCCTTTCCCCCGCAGGGCAGGCTGTTTTCCATCTTTATACTCGTACCCTGCTTCCTGCAAAATTCCGATTAGTTCCCGGAAGTCTTTTGGTTTTCTTACCAATGCTGCATCAATGGCCTCGCAGATTTCATCCCGCTGCGATTTTTTCTCCGGGTATTCCGTTCTCTTCTGCCGCTCCCCATAGGGCTTCCGGATAATAACCGACAACCGGTGTTCTAGGCAGACGATATCACTGAGCCTTGCCAGTGCAAGACCGGATAATCGAAAATCTCGAAATTTTCTGGTGCAGTCTAATGTAGTTGAATTAAAAATAATATGGTTATGAATGTGCGCACGATCAACATGGGTAGCCACGATAAACGCGTGTTTTCCCTTGGTGAATCGCATGGCTGTCTCATACCCAACCTTGTTCGCCTCCTCCGGCGTGATTTCTCCGGGCTTAAAGGATTGCCGAATCTGATATGCGATCACATCATGCGCCTGGGTTCTACCGGTGATATGCTCATACTGCCGTTTGGAAAGCAGAAATTCTTCATCACAGGTCTTTGCATCACAGGCATACGCGCTGATGTATTTTCCATCTTCCGTCTTTGCTGCATTCTCAGAATAATCAGTACGGTCAGCCAGACACTGCGCTACCGTCTTTCCTTTATTGATATGCAGCGCAATTAGTCTTGTAGCCGCCATTTTCATATTCCTCCATCTAAAAAGAGCTACCCGAAGGCAGCTCTTACCAATCTACTATTCTCATTTTAACATCCGTTCCCGGTCATAAGCCCCCTGCAAATAAACGGCCTGCTTGATGATTTCTTCCATATCGAAATAGACGCACATAATGCTTTCGTACAGCTTCCACACATTAGATTCGCTGCCTCCCACCATTTCCATCAGCTGGTCTTCCATCTTCGATTGCTCAGACTGTTTTTCCTGATAAGCTGTCTCTTCCACAAAATGATTCTCTCCATCTGTTTCCTCGTACCGTAAATCATAATAATCTTTCATAAACTGAATATCCATCTAATCCCTCCTGAACTCAAATTGTCAAAACATCCTCTACACGCTCACACAGCTGTTCCATCAGTTCCATGATGCCGCCCGCACCAACCGCAGCTGCGAACAGCCCCATCTCAATCAGGGTCAGCAGGAACACATCCGTCCAGCTCGCTCGAACCACAGAATAGATGCCGCAGCCAAGAACGAAAAGCATGACCGGCGAAAGCACCCACAGGGATAGCTGCATCAGCAGATTCCCGATAAAGCATAGAAATCGCAGCAGAAACGCAACCGGCAGCAACAGGATTTTCAGCATCAGCTTCAACAAAAAACATACGATCTTCATGGATTTCACCCCTTCGTTTTTCTTTTCATCTTCATTTTACTGTACACGCTTGCCAAACACCACGATGTCAACAGGGAAACTCAAAAAATATGTAACGGCACAGACAGTTTCATCTGTGCCATGTACTGTAGAAATCCCGCACGTTTGTGCCGTCAGCGAATGCCAGAAAGCCTCTTTAAGATCAGCTTTTGCATCTCCCAGAGTTCATCCAGCCGCTTCTGCAAATCCCGGATATCCTCCGCATAGATGCTCCCGGATTCATTGGCTCGTTTTGCGTACTGGTTCAGGTTGTTGCTGCATCGGCGAAGAAGGGTGGATACCTGAGCCACATCCGACAAATCAAGATTTACGCAGTACCCGTCCATCGCCATCTTTCTCATATAGGCACCGGTGTTCCGAATACCCAATTCCTTCTGCTTTTCACGAATCCTCGCCAGCTCTTCCGGGTTCACCCGGACATTGATCCAGTGTTCCCGAACACTCATAGTGCCACCTCCTCATCCCGATGTGTCATCGGCGGAATGCGCCCAGCACGGTCACGCAGCTCGGCCAGAACAGACGGTTTTTCCGTTGTTTCCTCACGATTAGGATCATCATTTCCACGGTCATCCATATTCAGCAATGCGTCCAGTTCTGCCAGTCTTGCACTCTTTTCCGCCAGTTCTGCCTCCTGGGGGAACGGCTTTCCAAGCTCGGCCTGCGCAGCTTCCTGCTGGCTTCTGAGATTGTCCAACTGTTGTTCCGCCTTTTCCAGTCTTGCAGGAATCCCGGCAAGAGCATTGTCCAGACGCTGGATATTGCCCGCAGCACTGGTGCCGATGGGCACTCGGTGGGTCATCTCACCTTTCAGCAGCACCTGATACTCTTTCTGGAAGCTGTCAAACGTCAGCTCCATCTTGAAACCACGGTAGCTGCCAAGCGGCACCGGCTCCAGACTCTGATTGGCTTTACAGACCGCGAGGATTGCTTCACCGGCCTCAGCTTTTTCAGTAAATTGTGTGCCATTCACCTCCATACCGCAGAACCCCTCTTCCGGCAGCGGATGTGCCGCCACCGTCCGAATATCCGACTGAAAGCCCTTGATGAACCCCTGCGTTTTCTCAATCTCCGCAGGGAAATATTTCATCAATTTATCTTCCAATCGGTACTGCTGGCTCTGATGATCCGCCTTCAATACTTTCAGCCTTGCAACATCTACATCCAAGTCCATTTTCTCCTTGATTTGCGGGTCTCCGGCACAAAGTGCCTTGATCTCTGCATAGGAAAGAGCCTGCTCATCTACATCATCACAGGAACGTACCGGAGATTTGCTGGTCATGATCTGGCTGATAAATTTCTGCTTATTCTCCAGTGTCTGATAGAGGTAGGCATCAAAGGTTCCTTCCGTCACATACTGATAAACCTGTACCTCTTTGTTTCGGTTTCCCTGACGGATGATACGACCATTTCGCTGGGTCATGTCCGCAGGCCGCCAGCCCACATCCAGATGATGCACGGCCACCAGCCTGTCCTGCACGTTCGTGCCTGCGCCCATCTTCTGTGTCGAACCTAACAACACCCGCACCTGCCCAGTACGGACTTTGGCAAACAGATCTTTCTTTTTTGCCTCGGTATCAGCATCATGGATAAATGCGATTTCTTCCTCCGGTACACCTGACTGGATGAGTTTGGCGCGGATATCCTCATACACATTAAAGGTTCCATCGTTCTTCGGTGTGCTGAGGTCGCAGAACAGCAGCTGGGTCAGCTTATCCGACTGTCCTTCCTCATAAATCCGAAGCACATTCCGCACACAGGCATTGAGCTTGCTGTTGGGGTCATCCGGTAGAAGCGGATTCATCAGCCGCTGATCCAGCCCCAGCTTTCTGCCATCCGATGTGATTTTCAACATGTTATCGACCGACGGGTCTACCACACCGGAATGCACAGCCGCCGCCCGTTCCGAAAGCTCTGCCACCATCGCCTGCTGATGTTCCGAAGGCTGCACTACCACGGTTTCAAACTTTGCCTCCGGCACCGGCAGATGCAGCTGATCGGAAGTCTTGATATCCGCCACTTCCTTGAACATATTCATCAGCTCCGGCAGGTTAAAGAATTTTGCAAATCTTGTTCTTGCCCGGTATCCGGTTCCTTCCGGTGCCAGTTCAATGGCTGTGGTGGTCTCACCAAAGGTTGAAGCCCAGCTGTCGAAATGGGTCAGCCCTTTCTGCTGCAACGTGCCGTACTGGAGATACCGCATCATGGTATAAAGCTCCGTCATGCTGTTGCTGACCGGGGTGCCGGTCGCGAAAATGATGCCGCGCCCGCCTGTCAACTCGTCCATATACTGGCACTTCATAAACATATCCGAAGATTTCTGCGCTTCCGAAGTGGACAAGCCTGCGACATTGCGCATTTTTGTGTAGAGGAACAGGTTCTTGAACGCGTGTGCCTCGTCTACGAACAGTCGATCTACGCCCAGCTGCTCAAAGGTAATCACATCGTCCTTACGGTCGGTTGCCCGGAGTTTCTCTAATCTCGCCTCCAATCCTTTTCGGGTCTTTTCCATCTGTTTAATAGAAAAACGTTCGCCATTCTGGGATTTCATCTCAGCAATGGCGTTTTCGATTTCATCAATCTGGGCGGTCAAAATCCGTTCCTGCCGTTCTGCGGACACCGGGATTTTCTCAAACTGGGAATGCCCGATGATGACCGCATCGTAATCGCCAGTGGCAATTCGTGCGCAGAACTTCTTTCTGCGGGCAGTTTCAAAGTCCTTTTTGCTTGCCACCAGCAATTTTGCACTCGGATACAGACGCAGAAACTCGTTTGCCCACTGAAGGGTCAAATGATTCGGAACGACAAACATGGATTTCTGGCACAATCCCAGCCGTTTTGCCTCCATAGCAGAAGCGGCCATCTCGAAGGTCTTGCCGGCACCTACTTCGTGGGCCAGCAGCGTATTGCCGCCGTACAGCACATGAGCAATGGCATTCTGCTGGTGTTCCCGCAGCCGGATTTCCGGATTCATGCCGCCAAAGCGGATATGAGAACCATCATACTCACGGGGACGAGTGCTGTTGAACAGCTCGTTATACTTTTCCACAAGTTCCGCGCGGCGATAAGGGTCTTTCCACACCCAGTTCTGGAACGCATCCTTAATGGCCTGCTGTTTCTGCTGGGCGAGGGTGGTCTCCTTTTTATTCAGAACCCGCTTCTGCTTGCCGTCTGCATCCTCCACGGTATCGTAGATACGGATGTCCCGCAGATTCAGCGTATCCTCCAGAATCCGGTAGGCATTGGCACGGCTGGTGCCGTAGGTCATATAGGCATGGACATCATTCCGGCTCGGTGTACTCTTACCGGTGATCTGCCATTCTGCCGTCATGGGGGAGAATTTCACCTCGATGTTCCGGCGCAGATAGAACGGCGGTTCAAAGGTTTCTTCCATAAACTGCTGGATATAATCCCGATTGACCCATGTGGCACCAAGGCGCACATCAATCTCCGATGCATCCAGGTCTTTCGGCTGCGCCTTTCTCAGATACTCCATGTTCACCGCAAAAGCAGGGTCAGAAGCCGCAGCCAGTTCTGCCACGCGGAGCTTTTCCCGGACATTGCCGGACAGATATTCATCAGCCGTCACCCAGCCTGTTTCTTCACTGCCCTGCGTCATCGGGTCTTTGAAAATGACACCATGCAGTTCCTGCTGGATTTTTTCATATTCCCCCGGTGTACCTAAAAGCTCCGACATATAGGGCAAATCCACTCTGCCGCGCTCTCCGATGGAGATTGCCAGAGCCTCTGCCGGAGTATCTACGCTGGTAACAGCCCGTTCCGGTCGAATCGTCCGTTTGGTGAACATATCCGCCTTGGATTCCAGCCTGCCGTTTTCGTCTACGTTTTCCAGAGAGCAAAGCAGATAATAAGACGAATCTTCCGAAAAAGCCTGTGCATTTGCACGGGAATTGATAAGTCCATACTGATCGGCGAATCGGTCATAGGACACATTCAGTTCCCGCTGTTTCTGGGCAATCGCGTCCTCTGGGTAATCGTTCAGCTGGTAGTCGATCAGTTCCTGCACAATGGCACGAAGCTCCACCATGCCCTTGATCCTGCCGGTGGCTGTCGCAGAAAGGTCAGCTTTCCGCATGATGCTATTCTCACGGAAGTAGACATCCCCATCTACCACCGCATAGGAAAAGTTCTTTACATTGGGGTCTGCCGGAATGGTTTCGCCCTGCAAGGACAGTTCTTCCTCCGGTGCCAGCTCCTGCGCTTCATAATGGCCGCCGATGTGCTGCACAGCCTCATGCAGCTGGTCTCCCAGATCCTCATCCGGAATCGGAATGACCGTACATTCTTCCTTGCCGTACTGGGTACTTTCTGTTGTAATCTCACCCAGCACCATTTCTGGGTGGTCAACAAAGTAGCTGTTGAGGGTTATTCCCTCCGATGTCAGCCCCAGATGCACCCAATCCGGTTCGATATCAATGGGATGGTCTCTCTTTTGCAGAAAAATGATATCCGACACTACATCTGTACCGGCATTGGCACGGAATGCGTTGTTAGGAAGTCGGATGGCTCCCAGTAGTTCTGCCCGCTGCGCCAGATACTTTCGTGCATCCGGATTCTTGGAATCCATCGTATAGCGGCTGGTAACAAAGGCCACGATGCCACCGGGACGAACCTGATCCAGTGCCTTGGCAAAGAAATAGTTGTGGATAGAAAATCCGAGTTTATCATAGGGCTTATCGCTGACACGATAGTTGCCAAAAGGCACATTGCCCACGGCCAGATCATAGAAGTCGCGGCGGTCGGTGGTTTCAAAGCCTGCCACCTTGATTTCTGCCTGCGGATACAATTTCTGCGCAATGCGCCCGGTGATGGAATCCAGTTCCACACCATACAGTCTGCTTCCCAGCATGGAATCCGGCAGCATACCGAAGAAGTTGCCGACACCCATCGACGGTTCCAGAATATTGCCTTTCTCAAATCCCATACCGTCCAATGCCTCATAGATTGCACGGATCACGGTAGGGCTGGTGTAATGCGCATTCAGAGTCGAAGCCCTGGCTGCGGCATATTCTTCTTCCGTAAGAGCTGCTTTCAGCTCCTTATATTCGCCGGTCCAGGCAGTTTTCTCTGCGTCAAAGGCATCTGCCAGCCCACCCCAGCCGACATAATTGGCCAGCGTTTCCTGTTCCTCCGGTGTCGCATCCCTATGCTGATTTTCTAAGGCTTTCAGCGTGTAGATGGCATCCATGTTGGCACGGAATTTCTGCTTAGGACTGCCTTCGCCGAGGTGAAAGCTGTTGATGCGGTAGTTCTCCGCATGTTTTGCTTCATGCCCTGCCCGGAACGCTTCTTCTTTTCCAGAATTCAGATCAACCACCAGATTGTGCAGGTGAACATTTTCCTCATGCCCCAAAATTCTTGCCAGATTTTCCTTGCTTTCCGAGCGGAAGATCGGATACACGGAATCCGGGTCCCGAAGTTCCACATCGAAAAGCCCGACTTTTTCAATCGTAAATGCCTTTCCGTCCAGATACAGCGTATCGCCAACGCGATAATCCGGCTGCACCGGAGCTGCGGGTTCTGGCTGCACAGTTGCAGGCTCTTTTTCAGCCTCCATGTTCCTGCCGCGAATCTCCTGCAACGCCTCTGATGCACTCACATAATCGGCAAATGTCTGTACTTTTCCGTCTGAATATCCGTAATACTCTTCTTTGACATAATCCCAGATGGCAAACGCATCCTTAGAATCCGGGAAGTTCTCGCCGGTCATCGTGGCTACAAACCGTTCATCCGGCGCATAGCCAGACTCTTTGGCAAGTTCTCTGGCGTGTTCCTGCATTTCCAGTACCAGAGGATCTGTCTCTGCGTGAGCCGATTCCTGTATTTCTTCGGATTCCACATCTGGGAATGGAATGTCCTGCTGCAAATTCTGCTTGCTCTGTTCAACATAGAGCCAGTCTTTTGCTTCCCGTTCCTGAACTTTTTCAATCAGCTGCTGGCGGTAGGTCTCTGCCTCCCATTCGCTGGTAAACTCCTCGCTGACACCATCCGGCTCTACATGAATGCCGTCCTGAATATCATCCCAGACCGCATAGCCAGCGTCTGTCTCCATCACGGTAAACCGCTGGGGTGCTGCCAGTTCACTCCGGGCATAGACATCCGCAGCCGTATTCAGCAAGTTGTCCACATGCTCATTTCCGGTATCGTAGTGTTCCGGTGGTGTTGGCGGAAATACATGGGCGGCAGTCGGCATAGGAAGCGGTGCACCATATTCCTGCTCCAGCTTCCGATACTCTTCCATTTCCAGTGCGGTAAGATATTGACCATTTACCACAAGCCGGTCTAACCGCTTATCCACCGCCGACCATGTGAGTCGCACTTCCCGATCATGGCCATAATTGCGAAGCAGAATACCTTTTCCGTCATAATCTGCAAAACCACGACTGCCATCCATAAAGGTATAGCTGTGACCGCCAAGACCGTATTCCGCTTTCAGAAATGCAGCTCGTTCTTTCGCGTCCCCTTGCTGCTGATACAGCGCATAAATACGGATTTTTCCGCCCTCAAAATTAGAACCTGCTCGCAACATCCGGTCGATTTCATCCTCAGAAATGACAAAAGCGGAGGGCTTTTCGCTCTCCGCTTCTCTGGCTGCATTTTCTGCCGCCGCATCAATTTTCTGAATCTGCTCTGCCTCGGACTGAAACAGGCTCATAAAGTTTAGCTGTTGATAAGTTCCGTCAGAATGACTTCCTCTGCCTGCGCTTTCAGCATGTTCATGTGCTGCACCCAGGCCATTTGGTTCGATTTCTTGTCCGGTGCCGGATTCGCTTTCAGCAGTTCCGCCATCATCTGCTCCATCCGTGCGGTCGCGGTCTCCTGAATCTCCCACAGGTGCGGATACAGCTTCTCGGTCAGGATAAGGTGATTGTACAGCAGCGTGTTGTTCTCCTGCAGGAACGCTCTGCGCATCCTCCCGTACTTGCCCAGAGGCTTCTGTTCCTGCACCGACAACTGGATATCCGGAATCAGGTAATCGCCGTTCTTCGTGTAATTCAGCTCCATCATAGTTTTGGCTCCTTTCTGCCTGCTTGTCTTTTTCATAGGTTCGGATCGTGCGTTCAATTTCCCGGAAGATCTGGCTGGACATTTCGCTGACCGCAGTTCCCAGCACATTGGCGGCAGCCTGCGTATTAAAATCAAAAATGTCCAGAAAATCCTCGTGCTCAAAATAGTCATCTGCATTGCCCACCGTCCGGGTAAAGACGGAATATGCGATGCTGACAGCGGCAGCTCTCTTAAAGGAAGCTCCGATGTTGAGTTCATCATATCCTTCCAGATAGGAATCTGCAACGATGTCACTGATCTGCCTGCGATTTTCCTCCCAGTAATCCCTTGCAAGGCGTTCTGCCGCTTCCATGATATGATTTTCCAGAGACCCAGCACCGGCAGGAACATCAAATGCTACATCCAGTGCGCGAATGATTGGCTGCTCATGCTCCGCATTCATTTTCCAGAGCTGTACCGGTCGGGAATTCTTCCGTTCTCCGGTATCTGCCACATCAAATACATACCGCAGTTTCGGCTGCTCGCCGCGCATGTCCAAAAGAGCAATGCCCTTGGAGCCACGCTTTACATAGCGGTTCATCCGGTCATTCCAGAGATCGTACTCTGCACAGGCCGTCGCTTCTGGCCTCTGCTTATAGATCATCAGCTGCTCCGCAAAGGGATACTTATAAAGCCGCGCGGATGTGGTCAGAAACGCTGTCCACTGTTCTTTGCTGCCAGTGATCTGTGCCGCAGCTTCCTGCGCCATCTGCATATAATAAGCCGTTTTCGTCATCATCTGTCTTTTTCCTCCTCTCCCTTATTCGTCTGGATATAAATCCAGTGCCTCATATTCTGCATCCGTCATCTCTGCCAGTTTCGCAAGCAGCGAGGCAGTCCACCTGCGCAGGTTTCTGTCCCTTCCGGTCAGACTTTTTTGCATCTTTTGAAGCTCTTCGATCAGCCCTGTCCGTGTGCCAGGGCTGTAAAGCATCATGAGCATCCATTCGTCATCCGTAAAACGCATTTATAACTCCTTTTCTTCGCAGCACCTACGAGGCGGCGCAGGCGGCACCGCCTCCTGCTTTTCCTTCAGCTGTTCCAGAACCAATGCTTTCTCCGTCGGTTCTTCCTTCTTTCCGTTATTGATTACGCCGTCAATCATACCGTAATCGTCTTCCATTGCCATTTCTGCGGCTTTCAGATAATTCTCCGGTTTCAAAAATCCGGGCAGCTCTTGGAAGCCGATGGAATCCACATAGTGACAGCTTACAACACCATTCTGTCGTAAAGCCACGATGTCAGACACAGAAAGACTATGCCCAGTAAAATCATCAGGGCGGGAAACATTGAATTTCGAATACAGTTCCTCCAACATCGTATTCTGATCCTTGTAGGGAAGCAGCGGAGCCGTATAAACCACTTCATAATGGTCAATATCCGGCTCCAGCCCCATCCGTTCCAGTTCGCGCATAGACGAAAAGCGTTCATATACCGTATCCTCGCTGCGGCGAAGCTGCAAAATTGCATACTGGTCGGTAGTACTGTCGAGAAATGCCATCATCTTCTCTTCTAATGCCTGATTTCCATGCACTTCATCCCATTTTTCAATTCTTGCCATCGTTCATTTCTCCCTTCTCCATAAACGGCAGGCCGTTTTTCTTTGCTTCCTGTCGCTGCTGTTCCCGCCGCTTTTCACTGTACGGCGGTCGGATACCAACACAGCGTTTCGGAATCGTACAAGTGACCGACCCATGCTCCCGGTGCTCCAAAATAAACTGCTCCGGATACTGTTTTCGCAGTTCCCGAAGCTTCTTAATCAGGCGGCTGTCATGGGTATAAATGCTGGCGGTATCCAGTTCATTATCAAAATTGATGACGGTTTCCTGCTCTGCCTTCGTAAGCTTGTATTTCATCGCTCTGCCTCCTTCGCCTTGGCAGCTTTCACCGGCGTATCCGTTCTGGAAGACAAATCCGAGAGTTTACCCAGCACAGACTCTCGTCTGCTGATTTCTGCATCCTCTGCATGAACACAAAGTTCATCATAGTCAATCCGCGTCATGGTGCGGCCACCGAACCCATAATCCGAAAGAATCTGGTCTCTGGCTGCATTCATGCTGATTTCCGGGTTGTCGATCTGTCCACCGTCAATTTCCGTAAAGTCCTTATGATATAAGGTATAGTCGTAACCGTCCTCACAGGTCTGAATGGCAAGAAAGCCCTTGCTTCCCAAATCCCATGCACTGCGTTCTTCCGTAATCAGCGGCTCCGGGCGGCATGTACCACCGCCGCGTTCCAGCATTTCTGCCAGCTGACAGATGTGCAAAACATCATACCCCAGGCGCAAATGATATTCGTCCATATATTCGCAGCGAGCTGAGAACTTCCGGTTCGGATACTCGATCTCCACTGCACTGCCATCCGGAATTTTGAAGCGATCCTCGTAGTTGCTGGTGATAAACCGGATATTTTTTGCATTCTCCAGCTCAGGATCAGCCTTTTTCATCTGCCAGAGAACCTTTCTGCCGCCGCGTACCTGCTCCAGCATCTCCGGAGCTACCGGCGCAACGGCAAGACCGTCAAGCTGGGGAATCTTCTGAAGTGCTACCACCCTTGTGCTTTCTTCCAGCGTAGAAGACGGCTGTTTATCCAACACATCCCAGCCAATGTGTCCCTCGGCAATCTGCACCTTGCTGTCCATATCAAAGCAGTGGAATTCCACGCCGTCCTGCTTTTCCTGCAAGGAAAGCAGCGCAGCATTATCCACCAAATAAGCTGCATTCATCATTTTCATGCTCATTTTTTACCTCCAAACTCCAGCTTAAATGCTGCTGCACCGTCCTCGCCAGTCTCTACATGAACGGTTGTGTCATAGTAACGTCCAGACTTCTTGGAATAGCAGTGGGTAAGCCGTGCTTTTCCCTGATTTACCAGTTGCTTTGCCAGTTCCTCTGTCATCTGCTTTCCCAGTGTCTGAAAGAACCTGTTTTCCTTCCAGAGCGCAAATTTACAGCTCTTATCCCTGCAAAACCATCCTTTTGCCGTTTCGCAGACATCACTGCCGCAGGCGGGACAGGAACCAATGACCTTGCGTTCCGGCTGCATCAGCACATCGGCTCCTTTTACAGCCTCGTAGGTTTTAACAAGTCCGCTGACCATGCTGCTGATTTCGCCCATAAAGGCATCGCTGTCATACTCGCCGTGTTCTATTTTCAGCAGTTTTTCCTCCCAGTCTGCCGTCATGGATGGAGACTGAATCTGTTCCGGCACCACCGTCACCAGCGCATTTCCCTTGTCCGTAGAGCAAAGGTATTTCGTTTTCTTATCACCCCTGCGCTCGATAAAGCCTTTCTGCACCAGTTTTTCGATGATGGCAGCGCGTGTGGCTGGTGTGCCGATGCCTTTTCGCTCTACACCAGCCGGGAATTCATCCGAACTGGCACTCTCCATCGCTGAAAGCAGAAGATCTTCGGTAAATCTCTTAGGTGGGCTGGTCTTGCCCTCTTTCAGATCGACACCGGCAAGTTCCAATGTCATGCCTTCCGAAAGCTCCGGAAGATCACCCGCCTCCGCATTCTTCTCAGCATCTTCAACCGGCTTTCCTGCATATTGCCTCCAGCCCATATCCGTGACTGTTTTGCCTTTTGTACGGAACTTCTGACCGGCGCATTCTGTTTCCACTATGGTTTCTGCATAGCGATAAGGTGTTCCGACTGCACAAATCAGCCGCACCGCCAGCATGGTAAGAATCGCCTGTTCTCCACTGGGAAGAGAGGAAATGTCATAACCCGCCGCTGTTTTTGTAGGGATAATAGCATGGTGATCGGTAACTTTCTTAGAATTGATGACCTGCGCTGCATTCACCGGTGCCGGTACATCCGCCTGAATCTGAAAGCTCTGCTGGATCACAGAAACAAGTTCCGGCACCAGCGGTGCCATATCATCCGTCAGATACCGGCTGTCGGTACGGGGATATGTCACGAGTTTCTTCTCGTACAGAGCCTGTGTGTAATCCAGGGTCTGCTGGGCAGTGAATCCCAGCTGCCGGTTTGCTTCTCTCTGAAGCGATGTCAGATCAAACAAGGCCGGGGGCTTCTCTGATTTTTCTTTCTGCTCCACCTTGGTAATGATGGCACTACCCGCCTGACAGCACTCTGCCACCAGTTTTTCTGCATCTGCTTTTGCTTTCATCCGCTCACCACCCGCTTGAAAATCCCGGAATTTCAATTCTGCCGAGTAGAACGGCTCCGGCTTGAACGCCCGGATTGCTGCATCTCGCATAACCACCATCGCAAGCGTTGGTGTCATCACGCGCCCCACATTCAGGGTCTGCCCATACAGACATGAGAAAAGCCGGGTGGCGTTGATTCCGACAATCCAGTCGGCACGCTCCCGGCATAAGGCCGCCTCATATAAGGCATCATATTCTGTTCCCGGTCTAAGCTTCTGAAAGCCTTCTCGGATCGCACTGTCCTCCATCGAGGAAATCCAAAGTCGTTCCACCGGCTTTTTGCAGCCGCACTGATGGTAAACCAGTCGAAAAATCAGTTCTCCCTCACGCCCTGCATCGGTTGCACAGATCAGACTCTCCACATCTTTCCGCTGCATGAGCTTTT
>ENA-OROR01001547-OROR01001547.1-human-gut-metagenome-genome-assembly--contig:-NODE-1547-length-14182-cov-5.784880_pt1 | contig 14182 bp, 8 predicted proteins | sample MGYA00242135_ERZ509060 | MGnify/ENA primary metagenome ERZ509060 (study PRJEB26280, sample SAMEA2338742) | human gut metagenome | biome: human gut; feature: human-associated habitat; material: faeces... | reverse complement strand
ATTTGGCAAACGTCTCGCTCGTGTGCGATAATCCCGAAGGCTTATTAATCGCAAGTAAAGGAGTCCAATCATGGGCATGCGCGGACGTAAGCGCAAGGATCGTCGTAAGAAGGCCGCCAATCACGGCAAGCGCCCGAACGCCTGATCCCTGCCGGCGCGAATAGCGTCACAGAGCATGGAAAACCCCGCGGAATCATTACGGTTCGCGGGGTTTTCCCATATTCAGACGCTGATGCGGCGGGCGCGCCTCGCGTCACATCAGCGTGGCACTTGGCGCATGAAACGCCGCACGTCCTTCCAATTACTCGTCACAACAGTGGTCGAGTGTCGCCTCAAGCCTGTCGATCAGGCTTTGCGGCGCGTGTTTCGGCCGCAGGTACGCGCGCATCGCTGCGATCAGCGCACGTTCGCGTTCATCGCAACAGGTCTCCGGGTCGAAGCAGTCCCCGGAGGCCACGACATGCACGCTGGCATGCGTCACCTGCGTCACCACACCGTTCGTGTTGGTGGTGGTCGAAGTAATGGAGATGTGCCGTTCCATTGGTTCGCTCATGGTCGATCCTTCCCGGCAGTGGCATAGCCACGTTCCTTGGCGTAATTGGCAAGCTCACGTTTCAGCTGTGTGCGGGCGCGGTTGAGCCGGCTCATCACGGTGCCGATTTTCACGCCTTGTTCCTCAGCTACCTGGCTGTATGATTTGCCGTCGATCGCGGCGTCGATGAAAACCTGCCTGCGTTCCGGGGAAAGCCGGTTCAAAGCAGCCATGATCTCCTCCGGCGCGTAGGCGTCCAAGTATTCCTGTTCGGCGGATTTGAGCTGTTCGGAGGAATGCTCGGACGCGGAATACAGGTCCCAGTCGTCGTATTCGCCGGTGGAATCGTTGGCGCGTTGCGGCCGTCGCTTGGCTTTGGCGTACTGGTTGAAATAGGCGTTGCGTTCGATGGTGGTCATCCAAGCCGCGAAATTCGTTCCTTCTTTGAAGGAGTCGAACGCCTTGAATCCACGTTCGAAGGTGTCCTGCACCAGATCCTGCGCGTCGTCGGGATTGTTGGTCAGTTTCATCGCCTGCCGGTACAGCGAGTCCACAACGGGCATGGCAAGCTTCTCAAACCGCGCGCGCCGGCCCGCCATGGATTCCGTTTCTTGTTCAGTCACACCCTCATTGTAACTTCCCCGACGTCACACGTCGTGCACATGGTTGCCGCTAAAATGGCTCTTCGGTATCCGCTCGGCGTCTCATACACAGGGAGAACACGAAAACATGGCTTTGACTCTGGAATCGGCGGCCCGACTGCTCGATAGGCACGGACTGCTGCGCGAAATCATCCGCGGCGATGTCTGGACGCTTGATCCGCACGACATCAAGGGATTCGACGAGCCGTTCTCCGCAATCACCTACGACACCCGCAAGGTGGAGCCGGGCACGTTCCTGTGCTGCAAGGGCCGTTTCAAGGCCGAATATCTGCAGGGCATCGACGAACGCGGCCTTGCCGCCTATGTGTCGGAGAACGACTTCTCCGACGCCACGCAAGCTCCGGGCCTTATTGTGGATGACGTGCGCAAGGCCATGGCTTTGCTATCGGCTGAATTCTATGGTCGTCCGCAGGACCAGTTGAAGGTGGTCGGCATCACCGGCACCAAAGGCAAGACCACCACCGCCTATCTCACGCAGGCGATGCTCAATGGCTGTTCCGGCGGCAAGTGCGCGCTGTTTTCCTCCGTGGACAATTGTCTTGACGGCCACACCTACGTGGAATCCGATCTGACCACGCCGGAATCCATGGATGCGTTCCGCATGATGCGCGAGGCCGTTGATAACGGCATGGAATATCTCGTCATGGAGGTCTCCTCGCAGGCCTACAAGGTGGACCGCGTGTTCGGTCTCACATTCGACGTGGCCGCGTTCCTCAACATCAGCCCGGACCATATCAGCCCGATCGAGCATCCGACATTCGAGGATTATCTCCACTGCAAGCGTCAGATCGTCAAGAACTGCCGTGCCCTCGTATTGGGTGCCGATTGCGCGCGCGCCGACCTCATCCGGCAGGACGCACGTCATGCCAGCGTTCCCGTCACCACGTTCGCGCTTGGCGGCGATTCCACGGCAGACGTCATGGCCGCGCCGGCGAATGACGATCACAGCCGCTTCTCCATCGTCATCGACGGCACCTCGATCGGCGAGTTGAGCCTGACATTGGACGGCGATTTCAACTATGCGAACGCGGCGGCGGCCGTCGCGATCGCCCGTGCGGCCGGTTTCGATTTCGGTTCCGCACAGGCCAAGGACGCGTTGCGTGAGATGGAGCCGGTACGCATCGCCGGACGTATGGAGCATTTCAAGGACACGCGGTCGAACACCATCGCCATTGTTGATTACGCGCATAACTACGCGTCCGTCACCGCGTTGCTTGACTACGTCGATCAGCGTTACGGCAGCGAAAAGCCGGAAATCACGCTCATCACCGGCTCCGCTGGGAACAAGGCATACGATCGCCGCGCCGAAATCGTCCACGCCGCGCAGGACCGCATCGACCATCTCGTGCTCACTTTCGAAGACACCGACGACGAGCCTGTGGAACAGGTCTGCGCGGACATGAACGACAGCGTCACCAACCCGCAGCTTGGCGTGAAGACCATTCTCGACCGTGCCGAAGCCGTGGAGACCACGGTAAGCCGCGATCGCAAGGATCCCGAGCATCTGCACATCATCCTCATCATCGGCAAGGGCAACGAACGTTGGTTCAAAGACCACGGCAAGCACATCCCTTACGAGGGCGACGACCGCATCGTGGAACGCGTGTTCCGTCTCAAATAACAACTAAGGTGAAGGCATTATGACACGATTCCAACCGATTCTGCTGGGCAGCGACATCAACGTCTACGGCATGGCCAGGGCGTTCCATGAGGAGTACGGCCTCGTTTCCGAGGCGTATGCGTATTTCCAGCTGAGCCCCACGAAATTCAGCCGTATCGTCAACGTGCACATCGTCGACGATTTCAACAACTTCGTCACGTTCCGTAATTTCATGCTCAAGCTCGGCAAGCGTATGAAGGCCGAGGATCCGGAACGCGTGCTGCTGCTCATCCCCTGCGGCGACGTGTACGCCAATCTGCTGAGCCAGTGCGGCGACGATCTTCGCGAATATTTCGTATACAACACGCTTGACGTGAACCTTTCGCGCCGGCTCGCCTACAAGTCCACGTTCTACCAGATCTGCGAGCAGTATGATCTGCCCCATCCGAAGACGCGCACCGTCACCGCCGATGAGGTGAAGGCGGGAGCCTACCGTGATTTGCCGTTCAGCTATCCGGTGGCCATGAAGCCCGCGAATTCGGTGGAATGGCTCAACATCGATTTCAAGGGCCGTCGCAAGGCCTACATCTTCAACGATCCGGCCGAATTGGAGACCATCATCAAGCGTGCGTACGATGCCGGATACACGTCCGAAATGGTGATTCAGGACTTCATCCCCGGCGACGATTCCCGCATGCGTGTGCTGAACGCCTATGTGGACCAGCATCATCGCGTGCGTATGATGTTCCTCGGCCACCCGCTGCTGGAGGATCCCTCCCCTGTCGCCGCGGGCAACTATGCGGCCATTCTGCCCGACTACAACGAGGGTGTGTTCCGTCGTATCAAGGCTTTCCTCGAGGACATCAAATACGAGGGCGTGGCCAATTTCGACATGAAGTACGACGAACGCGACGGCGAGTACAAGCTGTTCGAAATCAACCTTCGCCAGGGACGTTCCAGCTATTTCGTCACGCTGAACGGATTCAATCTGGCGAAGTATTTCGTCGACGACCTCGTCGAGGACACGCCGTTCGACGGCAACACCCTGTTCGGCCGCGGTTCGAAGCTGTGGCTTGAGATTCCGAAGTCGATTTTCCTTGATTACGTCGCAGAAGGCGCTGACAAGGAAACCGGCAAGCGCATGCTCAAGTCGGGCGATTGGGGTACCACCTTGGAGTATTCCAAGGATATGAATCCGCTGCGTTGGCTGATGATTCGGCACATGTTCTCGATTTACAAGAAGAGCTATGCCAAGTACTTCACCAAGAAGGGCGAGCTTAAGTGAAACGACCGTTTTTCGCCGTACTGGGCGGCATGGGCACGCTGGCCACCGAAAGCTACATCCGCTTGGTCAACCGCGCCACGCATGCCCATTGCGATCAGGATTATCTGGACTACATCGTCTTCAACGATTCCTCCGTGCCGGACCGCACCGCGTACATTCTCGGCGAATCCGACGAGAATCCCTTCCCCGTACTCGCCGACGATATCGAGAAGGCAACGGCGATGGGCGCGAGTTTCATTGTGCTCACCTGCAATACCGCGCACTATTTCTATGACGATTTCCAGGCGTTGACGACGGTGCCGATTCTGCATATGCCACGCGGCGCGGTGGCACGCATGGCTCAACGTTATCCGAAGGATCGTTTTCCGCGGGTCGGTTTCCTCGGCACCGTGGGTTCGCGCAAATCCGGCGTGTACAAGCGTGCCGTCGAAGAGGCCGGATACACGTTCGTCGAACCGACCGACGAGTTGCAGGCCCGTATCACTTCGCTGATTTATGACGATGTGAAAGGTAGTGGCGAGCTCAATCTGGAACGCTACGAATCGGTGTTGCGCGATATGCTCGATCCGGCAGGCCCCTGCGCGTGCGACACGCTGATATTGGGCTGCACCGAGCTGAGCGTGCTCAACGAGGCGTTTCCGCTGCCCCAGCTGCCGGTCATCGACGCGCAGGCCGTGCTGGTGGAAGATACCGTGGCGCGGGCCGAAGCGTTGCGCGCGTAGCTATTATTTGTCACGCCTATCTTCGACTGCTTAGGCGTCGGACGATAAAACAAGGTTGTGGGTGGCTTCCCATTGCCTGGGGAGCCACCCACAATCTGTTTTACATGGACGATGTACGCCGCACGTATGGCGTCATCGTCCGATGTTGTTTCGCTTCGTCACTTCGTTTCGTTTTCCGAAGCCGTTTCCGCATCCGCCGGTTCGTTGGCATCCGCCGCCTCACCCATTTCATCCGCATCGGCGTCTGCTAAAACGGAATCGTCCGGACCGACGCTGCCGAAATCGTTGATGTTGAAATCAGGGTTGGCGTCGGATTCGAAATCCACGTCAGCCTCGTCCTGCTTTTTGCGCGGTTCCGGATCGACGGCTTCCTGGAACACACGTTCGGCCTTTGGCTTCTTCAGGTCGGGGTTGATCTTCTCCTCCAGCATGAGTCGCGCATCACCGGCGGTGGTGAAGCTGCCACAGACGAGCACGCCATGACCGTAGCCGACGCCCAGTTCGTCATCGGCATCAACCATGTTGACGGCTTCCTGGATGGCGTCCGGCAATTCGGGAATGCAGGTGACGCGTTCCGGCCCGAAAACACGGTCCGCGATCTTCTTCAGATCCTCAGCCGGCATCACTCGGTCACGCCACGAGTTCTCGGTGACGATCACATGGCTCAGCAACGGTTCGAGCACGCCCAGATACTCCTCGACCTGCTTGTCCCCCATCATGGCGACCACGCCGACGAGCTGCTGGAAATCATAGTTCTCTTCAATGGCGGCACGCAGCGATTCGGCCGCGTTCACGTTGTGCCCGCCATCAAGGATGATGGTAGGCGAGGTACGAATTTGTTCGATACGTCCCGGAATGCGTACGCTGCTCAACGCTTCGGCCACCAAATCGCCGTCCAACGCGCCGTTGACGGGAATCACCACTTCCGCCGCGCACAGTGCGGCGAGCGCGTTGTGTGCCTGATGCTCGCCGAATTTGGCGATCGGCACTTCCGTGTAGGTGCCGTTCGGGGTGCGCAGGGTGGCCACCTGGCCGCCGACGGCCGGCACTCGGGTAACGACTTCCGATTCGACGCCGTCGCGCACCAAGCTGGCGTGGTTCTCCTTGGCCGCGGCCTCGATAATCGGCATGACCTCGTCCTCGTGTGGCTGGCGGCCGATGATGGCGGTGCAGTTCGGCTTGATGATGCCGACCTTTTCCGTGGCGATTTCCTCCACGGTGTCGCCGAGCCATGCCATGTGGTCCATGTCGACCGGTCCGATGATGGCCGCGTCCGCGTCGAGCACGTTGGTGGCGTCCCATCGGCCGCCCATGCCGACTTCCACGATGGCGACGTCGACCGGCGCGTCGGCGAATTTCCAGATGGCCATGGCGGTGAGCACTTCGAAGAAGCTCATCTTCGGCTTGCCCAGCTCGTCCATTTTCATGTCCACGATGGCGACGAGGTCCTTGACCTGGTCCCATGTGTCGACGAAATCGTCGTCTGACAGCTGCTGGCCGTCGATGGCGATGCGCTCGTTGACGTGTTCCAGATGGGGCGAGGTGTATAGGCCCGTACGCATGCCGTAGGCGCGGCAGATGGCTTCGGCCATACGTGCCGTGGAGCCCTTGCCGTTGGTGCCGGTGATGTGGATGACGCGGAACGACTGCTCCGGATGGCCCATGATGTCGAGGATCATCTTCATGCGTTGCAGGTCGAGATTGGTGGTGTTGCGTTCCGATGGACGGCTCATGATGTCGCGTTCGACGTCGATCATGCTTTCGTTGTTGCGATTGGGATGTTCGAATGACATATTTCCCGTTTTCCTCCCGTACCTTGCGGACAGCACACTAAACTTTTCCCATTCTAGATGTCCGCATGAACGTTGCGCGCCGGGAAAAGTTATAGGATGGGTTGCGGTAATTTCCGTACGTTACGAATGCATGTTCAGGAGATGTGATGGGCGAAGTCATTACTGACAAGGACAAGGAATACGAGAAGATGGAGCGGGAGGCCGCTCCGGGACCGGATCAGGCCATGAGCGATCGTGTGAACAATCGTTCGCTGCGTCCGCGTTCCGAGGCGTTCAAGGAGTTCATGACCACCGGTTGGGATGACAACGAGCCGCAGATCGAGCCGTTGGAGTCCTCCAAGTACACGCCGGCGCGTCTGGAGGCGTTGGGCAAGGCGTTCCCGGGCGAGCGTATCGTGATTCCGGCCGGACAGCCGAAGGTGCGCAACAACGATTGCGATTACGCGTTCCGTCCGGATACGACGTTTTCCTACTACACCGGTTTGGGTGAGGATTTCGAGGCCGGCGCGGTGCTGGTGCTGAATCCCGTCGATCCGGATTCTCCGGAGGCGAAGGCCGGCAAGACGCATGTTCCGGAACTGTTCGTGGCTCCGCGTGCCAACCATTACACGCAGGACTTTTTCATGAACGCCCATTATGGCGAGTATTGGGTGGGTCCGCGTGCCGGTGTGAAGGAAATGACCGCGATGACCGGCATCGAAACCAACGACATCGCGCAGCTGCCCGACGCGTTGAGCAAGGATGTCGGCACTGAGGCCGGCGCGGTGCGCGTGCGCGTGATCCGCGAAGCCGATCCGGCGATTACCAGCATGGTCGAGGAGATCCGTGAAGCCAACGGTTTCGCCGATCCGGACAACAACACCGCTGCCGATGACAAGCTGCACGAATTCGCCGCCGAGGCACGCATGTGCAAGGATGAGTATGAGGTTCGTGAGATGCGCAAGGCGGTCGCGGCAACCAAGCATGGTTTCGACAACATTCTGCGCAAGATTCCGTCTTCCCTTGGCAAGCCGCGTTCGGAGCGCATGCTGGAGGGCGCGTTCAACGCCATCTCCCGTGAAGAGGGCAACGAGGTCGGCTACGACACCATCATCGCTTCCGGCGCCCACGCTCCGATTCTGCATTGGATGCGCAATACCGGTACCGTGGAGTCGGGCGAGCTGCTGCTCATCGACGCCGGTGTGGAGGTCAACAGCCTGTATACCGCCGACATCACCCGCACGTTCCCGACCAACGGCAAGTTCACCGATTTCCAGAAGAAGCTGTACCAGGCCGTGTTGGATTCCCAGCAGGCCGGTTTCGAGGCGGCCAAGCCGGGCGCCACGTATTCGGACATCCACCATGCGTGCATGCGCGTGATCGCCGAACGTCTGCATGACTGGGGTATTCTGCCGGTCGATGTCGAGGAGTCGCTCTCCCCTGAAGGCCAGCAGCATCGCCGTTGGCTCGCCTGCGGCGTGGCCCACCATCTGGGTCTCGACGTGCATGATTGCGCGCAGGCGCGTTATGAGTCGTATCAGAACGCCAAGATTCGTCCGGGCATGATCTTCACCATCGAACCGGGCCTGTACTTCCGTGAGGATGATCTGCTGATTCCGCCGGAATACCGTGGCATCGGCATTCGTATCGAGGATGACGTGCTCATGACCGAGGATGGTCCGGAATGGATTTCCGCGGGCATTCCGAAGCAGATCGACGATGTCGAGGCATGGATGGCCGATATGGCCGCCGAAGGCGCGAAGGCCTGAGGACGCATCATGCCCACGCCTGAATTCGTACTCTCGCTACGTGAAAAAATAGGCCACGATCTGTTATGGCTCATGGGCGTCTCCGGCTATGTCGAGGACGAGCAGGGCCGTGTGCTGTTGGGGCGTCGTTCCGACACCGGCGAATGGGCCATGGTGTATGGCATCAACGAGCCCGGAGAGGAACCGGCCGATACCGTTGCCCGCGAGGTCAAGGAGGAGACCGGCGTGGATGTGGTCGTCACCGATCTGGTGTCGGTCAAATCGTCCAGAAAGGTCCTCACCTATGCGAATGGGGACAACACCATGTACATGGATCACCTGTTCATCTGCAGGCCCGATCCGAATGGCAACACGGAGCCGTTCGTCGGCGATGAGGAAAGCCTCAACGTGGGCTGGTTCTCCCCTGATGCTCTGCCCGAACCGTTGGCAGCCACCACGGTGGAACGCATGGCTTACGTACGCGAATATCTGAAGGCCAAGGCGAATGGCGATTCCCATGCCCAGTTTGCCTTCAACGGCACCATCCGCTGAAATCGCCTTCCATACATCATAAAATGGAATCCCCGCAACGTTTCAAGCGTTGCGGGGATTCCTTTTTATTAGATTCCGTGGATCAGCTCACTGCTGGGCGGCAAGCAGCTCATGCAGATGCTCGCGATGCTTGCGCTGTTCGCGCGGATCGGGCACCGGCAGGGAGGCCAGCAGCTTCTGCGTGTATGGGTTCTGCGGATTCTGCATGATCTGGTCCGCATCGCCATGTTCCACGATCTGGCCCTTGTGCATCACCATGATGCGGTCGGCGAGCATGTCGACCACGGCGAGATCGTGGGTAATGAACAGGCATGCGAAGCCGATTTCGGCCTGCAGCTTCTTGAACAGTTCCAGCACCTTCGCCTGCACCGACACATCCAACGCGGAGGTCGGTTCGTCGGCGATGAGCAGGCTCGGCTTCAACGCCAACGCGCGTGCCAAGGAGGCGCGCTGGCGCTGGCCGCCGGACAGCTCGTGCGGGAAACGGTTCATGTAGGCGCGCGGAAGCTGCACCATCTCAAGCAGATCGCCCACATACTTGCGGGCGTCTGATACCGACGAGAACTTCTTGTGCACGATCAACGGTTCGGCCACGTTTTCCGCGATGGCCATCAGCGGATTGAACGAGCTGCCCGGATCCTGGAACACGAAGCCGATGTCGGCGCGCTTGGGCTTGAAATCACGTTCCTTCACACCGTTCATTTCTATGCCTAGAACGTTCAGGGAACCGCCGGAAACCTTCTGCAGGCCTGCGATGGCACGGCCAGTGGTGGATTTGCCGGAACCGGACTCGCCTACCAGACCGAGCACTTCGGAACGGTGGATGGTGAAGTCGATGCCGTCCACGGCCTTGAAATCAGGCTGCATGAGATGACCCGGATACGTGATGGTCAGTCCCTTGGCCTCGACCGCGATGGGCTGATCGCGCCAATCCTTCTCACGTTCGATGACCTTGCCATCGGCATCCTTGACGACCAGTTTCTGGCCAATACGCGGCACGGCGGCAAGCAGACGCTTGGTGTAGTCGTCCTTCGGCGAGTAGAAGATCTGCTCGACGCTGCCCTGTTCGACGACGTGGCCGCGGTACATGACCACGACCTCATCGGCGATGTCGGCGATCACGCCCATGTTGTGGGTGATGATGAGCACGGATGCGTCGAACTCGTCGCGCGCCAGACGCAGCAGGTCGAGGATTTCGGCCTGCACGGTCACGTCGAGGGCGGTGGTCGGCTCGTCGGCCAGAATCAGGCCGGGGTTGAGCACCAGGGCCATGGCGATGACGATGCGCTGCTTCTGGCCGCCGGAGAACTGGTGTGGGTAGTAGTCGATGCGGGTTTCCGCGTCCGGAATGCCGACCTTCTTGAGAATGTCGATGGACTTGGCACGGAGTTCCTTCTTGTCCTTCATGCCATGGGCGCGAAGGCCTTCCTCGATCTGCCATCCGATGGTATACACCGGGTTGAGCACCGAATTGGGCTCCTGGAACACCATGGCCGCTTCGGCGCCGCGCATTTCGCGCAGCTGTTCGCCGGACAGCGACAGCACTTCCAGCTCCTCGGTGCCCGCGCGGTTCGACAGGTACACCGCGCCGGAGGTCGTAGCGGTCTCCGGCAGCAGCTTGATGAGGGAGCGTGCGGTCACGGACTTGCCGGAACCGGACTCGCCCACCACGCCGATGACCTTCTTACGGGGAATTTCGAAGCTGATCTTGTCGATGGCTTTGATGGAACCGGCGTCGGTCATGAACGAGACGCTGAGGTCCTTGATCTCGGCGAGATTGCCTTCCTTGATTTCACTCATCGGTTCACTCCCCTTCCTCGGAAGCCCATTCGGAAGCCACGAATGACGGATCACGGTCGGTGACGGTCACCGGTTTGTCGCTGGCTCCCATCGGATTCTTCGCCGCCTCAAGTTCGGCGACGACCTCGTTGCGCTTGCCTGGCTCCTGGCTGGGGTCCACGGACGTGTCTTCGATGGAACCCACCACTTCGCCTGCGGACTTGCGGGCGCGCAGACGCGGATCAGCCAGATCGTTCAGCGATTCGCCCACCAGGGTGATGCCCAGCACGATGAGCACGATGGCCAGACCCGGGAACACGGCGGTCCACCAGATGCCGGCGGTCACATCGGAGACGGCGCGGTTGAGGTCGTATCCCCATTCGGCGGCCGCGGTCGGTTCGATGCCGAAGCCCAGGAAGCCCAGGCCCGCAAGGGTCAGGATGGCTTCGGAGGAGTTCAGCGTCAGGATGACCGGCAGGGTTCGTGTGGAGTTCTTGAACAGGTGCTTGGTCATGATGCGCCACGTGGAGGCGCCGACCACGCGGGCGGATTCCACGTACGCGGATTCCTTGATGCGGATCACTTCGGCACGGATGGTACGGAAGTATTGCGGAATATAGACCACGGTGATGGAGATGCCGGAGGCGAAGATGCCGCTCCACAGGCCGGACTGGCCGTGGGAGATCATGATCGCCATCAGAATCGCCAGCAGCAGCGACGGGAAGGAGTACACGGCGTCGGCGATCATGACGAGCACACGATCGACCCATCCGCCGAAATAGCCGGAGACCAGGCCGAGCAGCACGCCTGCGAAAATCGACAGCAATACCGCGACGACGATGGCGATGACGGCGGTGCGGGCACCCCAGACCACACGGCTGAACACATCGTAGCCACCTGCAGTGGTGCCCCAGATGTGTTCGGAGGACGGTGCCGCCTGGGCCGGGAAGGAAACGCCGTCGGCGCCCTTGAGCTGCGCGTAGCTGTATGGCGCGATGAGCGGCGCGAAAATGGCGACCAGCAGGAAGAACGCCGTGAGCACGAGGCCCGTGATCAGCATGCCTTTCTGCCAGCCGACTGCGACGCGTAGTTCCTTGATGATCGGAATCTTATGCCAGAATGGCGTCTTGTTGCCGAGCTTGAGCTCGTCCAGACGATTGTCGCCTGGAACGGTGACCTTGTTGGCAGATGCTGCGGTCATGTCAGTACCTCACTCTCGGGTCGACCAACGCGGCGATGACGTCGACGATGAAGTTGACGACGGCCACGATGATGGCGATTAGGATAACGATGCCCTGCACGGCCACGAAGTCGCGTGCCTTCAGGTACTGCGACAGCATGAAGCCGAGTCCCTTCCATTCGAAGGTGGTTTCGGTGAGCACCGCGCCTGCGAGCATCAGGGCGATCTGCATGCCCATGACGGTGATGATTGGAATCAACGCCGGCTTCCATGCGTGCTTGTTGAGCAGACGCTTCTCGGAGACGCCGCGGGAACGTGCCGCTTCGACGTAGCCGGAATTGTAGGTGGCGATCACGTTGGTGCGCACCAAACGGATGAACACGCCGGCGGTCAGCAGGCCCAACGCAAGGGCCGGCAACACAGCGTGACGGAGCACATCAAGCAACACGGACATATCACCCAACTGGATCGCGTCGATGATGTAGAAGCCGGTCGGCGAGACCAGTCGGGAGAACTGCATCTCGCTGCCAAGCGATGAGCGCCCGGATGCCGGCAGCACGTTCAGCCAGATGGCGAAGATGAGCTTCAGAATCAGGCCGAGGAAGAACACCGGGGTGGCATAGCACAGGATGGCGAAGGTGCGGATGCCGGCATCGGCGGCACGGTCGCGCTTGCGGGCGGCGAGTCGGCCCAGGCCGATGCCGACGATCAGCGCCACGATCAGGGCGAGGAAGGCCAGTTCGAATGTGGCGGCGCCGTAGTGCGTAAGAATGCTGATCACCGGCTGGTTATCGGTCAGCGTCGTGCCGAGGTCGCCGTGCAGCAGGCCGCCAAGATAGTCGACGTATTGCACAATCAGCGGGCGGTCATAGCCGGCCGCGTGGATGCGCTGCTGGAGTTCGGCGGGTGTCAGGCGGCCGCCCAGGGCGGCGGAAATCGGGTCGCCGGTGGCGCGCATCACGAAGAACACGATGGTGACCAGAATGAAAACGGTGGGAATAATGAGAAGGAACCTCGTCAGCACGAAGCGGAAGAAACTACCTGACAGTCGGTTCTTCTTCGTCTTGGCTTTCGCCGGAGTGGTGCTGGAGGTCGCTATGGCGCTGTCTGACACGCGATGCTCCTTGGTGTTGGTAATCGGTATATAAAGCAATAAAGGCTCCCCTCTCCGAGGGGAGCTGGCGGCGAAGCCGACTGAGGGGAGTCATACGAGTTGGGCTCCCCTCAGTCTGCCGTCGGCAGACAGCTCCCCCCCTCAAAGAGGGGAGCTCATGCTGGATCAGCCCTTGGTGACGGAGGCATAGCGGAAGCGGAAGGAAGCGTCGAGGGTGACACCCTTCACGGAGGTGCCGGTGACGGCGACCTGGGCACCCTGCAGCAGCGGGATGGTGGAGAGGTCTTCGGTCTCGAGCTTCTGAATCTGCTTGAGGATGTCTCCACGAGCGGACTCGTCCTTCTCGCCGGCCTGCTTGACGATCAGGTCGTTGACTTCCTTGTTGGAGTAGCCGTTGTTCACGAAGTTGCCATCGCGGAAGAACGGGGACAGGTAGTTGTCCGGGTCGGAGTAGTCCGGGAACCATCCAAGCTGGTAGACCGGGTACACACCGTCGGAATCGTCGGTAACCACACGATCCTTGTTGTACTGGGTCCATTCGGTGGACTGCATGTCGACCTTGAACAGGCCGCCTGCCTCAAGCTGGGACTTCAGGGCAGCGTACTCGTCGGCGGAGACGGAGCCGTAGTGGTCGTTGTTGTACTGGAGCTTGAGGTCGACCGGGGTGGTGACGCCGGCGTCGGCGAGGACCTTCTTGGCCTTCTCGGTGCTCGGCTTGCCGTTGCCGTCGCCGTAGGCGGACTTCAGCGTGTCATCGTGACCGGCCAGGCCGTCCGGGATGAAGGAGTACATCGGGGTGTAGGTGCCCTTGTAGACCTTGGTGGAGAGCTCTTCGCGGTCGATGAGGTTGGCGACGGCCTGGCGCACGGCCTTGGCCTTGTTGGCGTCGGCGTCGGGCTGGGATTCGCCGTAGGGCTGAATCTTGAAGTTGAAGGCGATGAAGCGCTCCTCACCGCCCGGGCCCTTGACGACCTTGACCTTGGAGTCCTTGGAGAGGTCCTCGATGTCGGTCGGGCTCAGGGAGCGGTTGGCCACGTCGATCTGGCCCTGCTGGACGGCCATCTTCAGGTTGGAGGCGTCGGCGAAGTACTTGACCTGCACGGCGGAGTTCTTGGCCGGGGTCAGGCCCTTGTAGCTGTCGTTCTTCTCGTAGGACGCGGTCTCGTTCATCTTGAACGCGGTGAGCTTGTACGGGCCGGCGAACGCGTTCCCCTTGACGATGGTGTCGGCGTCGGT
>ENA-OROR01001539-OROR01001539.1-human-gut-metagenome-genome-assembly--contig:-NODE-1539-length-14207-cov-7.475904_pt1 | contig 14207 bp, 17 predicted proteins | sample MGYA00242135_ERZ509060 | MGnify/ENA primary metagenome ERZ509060 (study PRJEB26280, sample SAMEA2338742) | human gut metagenome | biome: human gut; feature: human-associated habitat; material: faeces... | reverse complement strand
AATATAAAAATTCAGATTGTAGTGAATTCGCAGAGCAGATGATTTTACTGATTTGTTCTGAGATAAATAAAAAATCGAAAGGAGGTAACACCGATGCCACGAAAAAACAGGAATCCGGGACAGGCACAGCCGACACACAGACTTGATCGCTTTGAACGATGGGCGGAAAAAATTATTGCTGAGAACGGGAGGAAGATGTCAATTGTAGGCGATACTCCGACATCTATGAAAAGCCCGCCGCAGCGCATAATTAACAATCGAAAAAAAGGAGATGAAAACAATGCAGAAAAATAACTACCCGGGTCAACAATTGAGCGATTTGCCAGATGATTTTGTGCAAGAGACGGTAAAAAGTCTCAAGCAGCTGAACGACATGGGAAGACCAGAGACAGATGCAGAGGTTCAAGAACGAATAGATCAGTACTTTCAATTTTGCGAAGATTCCGGATGCAGACCAGGTATTGAATCTATCTGTCTTTCTTTACATATCAGCCGAACAACCCTGTTTAACTGGGCTCATGGCATAGGGTGCAGCCAGGAGCGACAGGAGATTGCTGAAAGAGCCAAATCGTTTATAGGGGCATTCCTTGAACAGAGCGTTCTCAGAGGCAAGATTTCGCCACCTTCAGGAATCTTCATCATGAAGAACTGGTTGGGTTATAAAGATACAATTAGCTTTGAGGATGCGGCTGAGAATAGTACCGAGAACAGGCCAACACAGACCGCCCAGCAGATCGCAGCCAGACATGCACATGTGCTGGATGAGCCAGAGATGGAACGGCCGGAGCTGTAACAACTGTTGCCGCCTGGTGACAATAAAAGTAAAAATACAGGGATTTCCCTGTTAGAGAAAAGGAGATAAATAAAATGACAGAAAAAATGTACAAAGTAATATCAAAAGAGAGCAAATCGGGATTATCACGAATCGGAAAGCCGTATGTTTTTAACTATTTAATTTTAGATTTTAATGGCAAGCCGGCACGGATACAGGCACCACGAGACATGGATATAAATGTTAACGATCGTGTCGTGCTAGGACTGGCAACTAAAAAAGGTTTCGGCTGTGCGGAGCTTGCGGCAGTCGTAGCAGAAGTTATTCCAGGAGAAGCAACGAAAGGAGAATGAAGATGGGTATTAAAGTAATGATACATGGAATTTGTTGGAAGGAATTAAAAAGAGAAGAGGAGGCGAAATAATAATGGAATTTGATGTTTTAAGAAAACATTTTAAAGAAAATACCGAGAGGATGCAGTTGATTCGAGCAACTCACGAATCTAAAGTGAAAGAGATTAGAGAGACTTACCGAGAAGAAAAGGTAACACAGTACTTGCATGACGAAGAAAAGCGTTACAAGGTGCAGTTTCAAAATGCGAGAGTGGATGCTATCGAGACATTAAATAAAAATGTTAAAAAAATAGAATCCGCACAAGGTGGAATGGATAGCCATATTGACACAGCTTTGTTGACTGAGTTGAATGCTATTTCTGCTTCTGGATTGGGATTAACAGCAAGTGAACTGAAAAACATTGGACAGAAAGTATTAAGTTCCGGAAGTGCGATTTGTGCAAGAAAGTTAATTGAAATTGCGGAAATGTCCGGAATTAAATTAACCATGCCAGACCCGGACAAGGCACGATCAGTATTATATGAATGTGCAGAAGATCTACTTGATTTTTATAAACATTATGACGGAGCAGCAAAATATAAAACCAATATGTCTATTGATGAGAGTAAGTATTGTTTTAAATTGAATGGAAAGTTCATTGATGAGCACGAAAGAAGGTTTGATGTTGCAACAAGCAGTAATTTGTCTGAAACAAAAAAGGCTGTAGCGGAAACTACGGGAGATAAAGAAAAAACACTTGAAAATGCTTTAAATGAATTTAGAAAAATGGTGTCTACTGAGGATTTACCGGAACAAAAGAAAAGTGACGCAGCGGAGTTTGTGAAAGCGTATAATTCAAAGATGAATCCATCAAATATGCCACAACCACAAGTTGTGTTTATGAGACCTTCACCAGGTGTCGTGTCAAAACGTGTTCCGAAGCCGAAGGCTAGACCAGATTTAACATATAACACTGCGGATACACCAGCCAGCACAGCAGCAAAAGAACTTTCTGAACGCGCTTTTTTGCTTCCGTCTGCTGACGAACTGGGGATTTAGGAGCTTCCCCGGCACCATTTCGGCACCGGGGAGCAAACAGGAGGGGATACAGTGACCGATCAAGAAATTGTTGGATGTTTGATAACGGAATTTTCAAAGTATTACAAGGTACAGCCGGAACGAATTGAACAGGCTTTCAAGATCGCAAAACAAGAACTGGGTGATTCTATGAACGCATATGTTGCTACTCAATCAGTTTTGGTGCGAATGTTTCGGGATAATTCCAAGAAGGCTTGGAAAATAACGAATGAAACAGAAGAAGCCATGAGAAAAATTTTGAGCAAATAAAAAAGAACCCTGGTTATTTTAGCGTGCATTAAGTAACCAGGGGTTTCTTGTTATAATATGAATTTGCTATATTTATGTGTATTAATACATGTATTAACATCAATATTAACCACTGTATTAACACATAACCCATTGCCTTGTTAGGACGAGTGCAGATGTTTTACATTTAATAGAAAGTATAAAATAGACGTATATAAAAATAGTATCAAAAGTTGTTGCTTTTTGGCACCAGAAGTGATATATTATTAGTATAAATTAAACGAACGTTTAAAATGAACTTTTGGGAGGGCAACGAGCAATGAAAAATAAAGCATTTGGTTATTGTAGAATCTCAACAGCGAAACAGAGCATAGAAAGACAGGAACGAAACATTAAAGCGGCATATCCGGAGGTGGTCATTGTAAGGGAAGTATACACTGGAACAAAGGTTGCAGGTAGAACAGAATGGGAAAAACTTTATAAGACTGTTAAGACTGGCGATACAATTGTATTTGACTCTGTGTCCCGAATGAGCAGGAATGCAACAGAGGGCGTTGAGCTTTACATGGATTTATTTAATAAAGGTGTAAATCTAGTATTCCTGAAAGAATCCTATATAAATACAGAAGTGTACAAAAGCACTATTGAACAGACTATAGGGGCAACTGGAAATGATATAGCGGATATTTATATTGAAGCTACAAACAAGGTCATTAAGTTGCTGGCAGAAAAGCAGATCATAAAAGCATTTGAACAGTCAGAGAAAGAAGTTGAAGACCTTCACCAGAGAACCAGAGAGGGGATTGAGACCGCCAGATTAAATGGTAAACAGATAGGAAGAGTTGCTGGAAAGAAATATACAACTGTTAAGGAAAGAACGTATAAACCAGAGATTTTAAGGCTGTCCAAAGACTTTAACGGAACGAATACAGATGCCGAGGTTATGGCATTTACAGGGCTGTCGAGGGGAAGCTACTATAAATATAAACGTGAACTAAAAGCAGAAATTGAGAATAACTGAGAATTGGTAAAGGGTACGGAAAATTGTTCCGTGCCTTTTTTATTGACATTATTGGAACTCAGTAATATAATATAATTATTGGAACTCAACAATAGAAAAGGGGTGAAATAGTGACAGTTCCAAAGAAACCAGGGAGACCAGTAGAACCAGAAGCGAAACGCCATGATATAAAGGTTCGTGTTGATGATAGGATGTATAACAATTTGGTTGAATATTCTGCGAAACATGAACGAACAAAGGCAGAAGTTATAAGAATGTCGCTTGATAAGTTTCTTAAGGAATCCGGAAACAGTAAATAAAAAACAGTCCCACTCACCGACCAAAGCGAAAAAGGACTGTTTAAACACACAGGGGTTAACCTGTATGAAATATATTCTATCATACAAGGTTCGCCCAGACAAGGGAGGAATAGCAATGCAAAGAACAATGACCTATTCAGAATGGACATATCTTTTCAAGAAGTCACTCAAAAAAGCAATTAAACAAAGACTTATCCAGGCAGCACAGCTTTTGATTCTAACGGCTCTTGTAACCATGCCGATCTGGATGTTTGTGGACTGGTTATTGCGAGGATATTGATTGATAGAAAGGAACCTTGATAGATGAATAGAAAATATACAATGTCATTGATTAATAGTGCATTAATGAACTTAAAACATGATGAAGCAAAGAAGTTTTATACACAAATTTTACCGAATCGCTTAGAGAATACCCGAAAAAGTTTTAAAGGGACAACAGAAGAATTGAATGGCCTACTTGAAGAAATGGAAGAAGACTTAGTTTTTGAGTTTTGGGAAAATTTAGATAAAAAAATAGAACAGGAAAAGGAAGAACTTGAAAATGAGTATAGACCACAGATGAAAAATGTAAATTTACAGGAAGAGGGAAACCAAACACTTGCGACAGAGATTATTTGTGATCAGAAAAAGGAAATTGAGAAGTTAAAAGCGGAATTACGAAGAGAAAAAGCTCGTCATGAGAAAACAGAACAAATAGAATATCAAAAAGATTTCACAGAAATTTTTAGCAGAATCAAAGATGAACAGCTTCTCAGATGCTTTTATATAATAGCTTCAGACATCTTAGAGGAATCTCTGAAGAAGAAAGAAACTTTAACAGTTAAGTTCCGTAGACAGATTAACCGTCTTAAATATGGCGAAATCGAATATATTGAGAGTCGAGACAAATACATTATTATTCACTGCACTTGCGGTATGGTTTATACGGAACGATGTAAACTGTCTGATATTGAAGAATTACTTGATTCCAGATTCTTGAGGTGTCACCAGAGCTATCTGGTGAATATGGATCACATTCAGTCAGCAGGTGATAATTTTATTATGGATTCCGGGGATGTTGTTCAGATAAGGAAAAACGGGGCAAAGGAAATCAAAGAAAAATATAAAAAATACATAAGTTGAATTATAATTATAGGCGGTGTGTGGAGTCCATATGCCGCTTTTTCTTGCTTCTTTATCGGTTACGTTGTAAGATTAATACAAGTATTAACATGAAAATTAACCATCGTATTAACATTAGTATTAACATACGTATTAATACAAGAAATAGGGGGACTTTATGCAGATAATCGCAGTTGCGAATCAAAAGGGCGGAGTTGGAAAAACTACAACATCAACAGTTCTTGCATCAGGACTTTATTCAAAAGGGCATAGGGTGTTATTATGCGATCTAGACCCACAGACCAATGCAAGTTTTATGACTGGTGTAGATGTGTTGAGTGTAGCAAATTTATATGACGTATTTAAGGGTGAAAAGACTGTAAAGGAAACTATTGTTCCTGTTAGATTAGGTTTTGACTTATTGCCGGGTAGTTTGCTATTGGCGGCGGCTGACAGCGAATTTACGCAGACAGGGCGTGAGTATATGCTCAAAGAGGCTCTGGATTCAATCAAAGAGCAGTATGATTATATTGTGATTGATACACCGCCAACATTGGGAATACTGGTAACTAATGCCCTTACAGCAGCGAACAAGCTGATTATTCCGGTTGGAGCTGGGGATATATTCTCATTACAGGGATTAACACAGTTTTACGGAATTATCCAGAATGTGCGAAAGTACTGTAACCATGAATTGCAGATATCCGGTTTATTGATCACAAGATATAACAGCCGGTCAAACGTAAACCAGGCATTAAAGGGACAAGTACAGCAGATAGCAGAACAGATGGAAACGAAAGTGTTTAAGGCTGCTATCAGAGAATCAGTGTCAGTCAAAGAAAGCCAGCTACTTAAAGAAGATTTATTTGAACAGGCACCACGTTCTAATGCGGCAAAAGATTACCAGGCATTTATTCGTGAGTTCCTGGAAGGTGAGGTGTAATAATGGCAAAGAAGAAAACAGATCTTGCATCAGCGGCACAGGAAGCTACAGCACGTATGTTTAGTGGGTCTCAGAAGCAAGCAGAGAAGCCCAAACAGGAAGAGCCTAAGAATACTACACCTATTATTATAGAAGCTACAGAACAGGCAAATACGACCTCACAGACAGCACCTAGACCGGCACAGAAGCCAATGCAGAAACAACAGGGTAAGCGTAAGACGCATAAGGTATTTGGGGCCTGGATAGATAAGGATACACTAAGCAAGTGGAAGGCATACACAGATACAAAGAATATAACCAGTGAACAGCTGATGTTATGCGCTATCAATTATTATATAGATTGTGAGTATCCAATAACACAGGAAGAACAAGAAGTATATAAGGAACATTTAAAGAGAGAACAAGAGCTTATCAATGAGAATGCAAGAGGTAAAAGGATATAGGTATTAATACACGTATTAATCAATGTATTAATATCATGTATTAACACATTGGAGTTGTACCAGATCAGAATGGTTACAGCTCCTTTTTTTCTGCCTGGAATAGACAGGGAGGGGGTCTATAGGAAGGTCCCCGGGCGGTCTAGTGAATCCCCCGAGTAAAATTTTTAAATAAAAAGCCTCTTTCTATAACGAAAACCTGCATGTTCAAAAATTTCTTAAAAAACAAAAAGGCTTATAATTCATTGCGTAAAACGCTCTATTTTCGATTTTAAATGTATCAGCGGTAAAATGTTCCAGTAAACCATTCAAGACGATTCTGGGGCAAAATAACAAAGGAATAGAGGGGGAATAGCGAAACGTGACGCCCCTTGTCTTGCATTGTAAGGACATATTATAAAACATAAGTACTAAAAATTAATTATTGACACCAAAACAAGAAAGGATTATACTGGACTTATAAGAAAAAGGAGGGCTGCAACATGGCAAGGGAAACTAATGCACAGCTAAAGAAAGAACTGGAAGAAGCTAGGGAAACCGTTAAAGATTTGATGCTTAAGCTGGCAGGAATGAATAAGAAAGCAAATACAGCCTATGAGCAGTCACCATTATACGAGGCAAATCAAAATCAAATAGCTACGTTGAATAAAAAATGTGATCAGCTTCAGGAATCGCTGGATGATGCGAAGCTTACAATCAGACAGCTTGAAGTCAACATTGAAATCATGGGAGCGAATGCAGAAAAAAACGATAGCAACAAGGCTTTGTTAGAGTGTCAAGTATTAAGAAAAGACAATGCGGAACTCCATAGTGAACGCAGAAGATTAATATTTGAGAACAAGAAACTGAAAGAAGATAATGAAGTCTTTAAACAGAAAGTTGCAGATCTGGAAAATAGCGTTAATGAATCCCACAAGAATACAATAGCAATTGGTAAAACGATGGAGGAATCAAGTGAATTTTATCTGAAGCAGATACAAGAGCTTCAGGAAGAGAATAGAAAACTCCGGAGCCAGTCAGAGCCGGTTCGTAATGCCAGAGGTGCCGGCAGAAAGAAAAATGATGCAACGTATATGAAACGCTATGCAGAATTTGCTAATCTTGTTAGGAAAGGCAATAACATAACGGAGATCATGGAGCTGATGGAAATAAGCAGAAGCACGTACTTTCGTTTTATGAAATCTTACAAAGAAGACCTTGAACTTGATACCGCAATTGATACAGCACAAGAAAAAATTAGAAAGAAAAATAAAGTATCAAAAAATAATAAATGATACCAATTAAAAGGTAAAAAACAGTATTGATAATATACGGACAGACATTGACATGATCAATAAAAAGCCGTATATTATTTTTATAAAAAATAGGGAAAAACTTCATTGATAATATACGGACGGACTATAGGGTTTTGGAACAGGAGATACACTATATATGAATTATATTACAGAATGGCTCAATTTATACTTCGATGAGATAAAAAGTAAAGATTTTTACAGAATGATGTTTCCGGAAGGTTTTCTTGACTCTGAAGGGAGAATGACAAAAGGGAAATATTGCGGAATTATTGTAAGTATTACTCAGCAAAAAAGAAAAGATGGAAAGCCATTAATAAAACGATATACGGTAACTGATGAGTTGAATGCAGTTGATGAAATAGTAAAGACAGATGATTTTTGTTTGATTAGTCCATTGTCTTATGCCGGTAAACAGAATACTGCAAAGAATGCCAGAGCCCTGTATGGAATTATTATAGACTTAGATCATATACGGATAAAGGGTGATACACCACAAGGCCTCATAGATTACTGGGTGGGCCATGTTCAGAATGCAGAGCGTTTGCCAAAGCCGACAGCAATTGTCAGTTCCGGAACAGGGGTGCATCTGTGTTATTTGTTGGAAAAGCCGATTCCATTATTTCCGAATACAGTTGAGCAACTGCAGAAGTTTAAACATGAACTTACACGATTGACTTGGAATGAGGGCATAGTGGATATTAAGGATGATAAAGATATTCAGTATGAGGGTATTTATCAAGGTTTTCGTATGGTTGGCACCATCACGAAGAATGGAGCCAGAACAAGGGCATTCCTGACAGGTGAAAAGGTTTCTATGGAGTACCTGAATCAGTTTGTAGGAAAAGAATACCAGGTAACAGAGTTTCGTTATAAATCTGCATTAACATTGGACGAAGCTAAAGAGAAGTATCCGGAATGGTACGAAAGGAAGATTGTGAGACAGGAGCCCCCCAGAGCATGGCATGTTTCAAGAAATTTATATGATTGGTGGAAGCGTAGAGTGTATGCAGAGGCTCGCTTGGGTCATCGTTACCATTGTATGATGGTTTTAGTGGCTTTTGCAATGAAATGTAGCTTTTATGATGAGAAAAAGAATCCGGATCCGGTGACATATGAAGAACTTGAACAGGACTGTAATGCCTTGTTAGATTTTTTTGAGACGTTGACAACAGATGAGAATAATCATTTTACAACAGCGGATATGCTGGATGCATTAGAGATATATCAGCAGGGGTATATTAATTATCCAAGAGATGCTGCAGAGTATCGAAGCGGTATTGAATTTCCTAAAAATAAAAGAAATGGAAGAAAACAAGCTGATCATATTAAATTGATGAATTTTATTAGAGATGAACTCAATAATAATAAAGAATGGAGAAATAAGGAGGGACGGCCAAAGAAAGAAGATATTGTGAAGGAATGGTTAGCAAATCATCCAGGCGGAAGAAAAGCGGATTGTATAAGAGATTTAGGTATAGACAGAAAAACAGTTAGTAAATATTGGAAACAATAGTATCATAAATTAAAAAATAGGATTTAAGAAGCAGTTAGAAGCTATAAGAAGATTTAAGAAGCATTTAGCCTTGATAAAATGATTTAAAGGTGCTATAGTAAAGATACAAAAAGGGAAAGCCAGAAACACAGCGGCCTACCCCAATTAGCTTAAAAAACTGTTTTAATCAACAGCCGTTCACTACTGGGAATAGTGGGCGGCTATTTTTTGTCTTTAAAGATTGTATAACACAATCCAATAAGACCAATTATGAACAATCCTGTCTGTATAAAATCAGCATATGATATGTACATAACTATCGCCCTCCTTTCTTTCGTCTGGAGGGTTTGTCCCTCCGAAGAGGGCAGGCCGCCTTTTGTGTGTTTCGACTTTCCGTAATTATAGTATACCATATTGCGAGGTGATCAACAACCATAGAATAGCAAGGACAGGAAGTGTATAGACACTTCTATTTTTTTGCAAAAATTAATTTGTGATACTAACATAGAACTCTATTTTTCGAGAAATTATTTTGTTTTTTAAGTGTGAGTAAAAATAACATATTATAACTGAAAACATATTTTGAAGACGAGGAGGAGAAAAAGCTAATGGTTATTCTTTGCCGGGAACCGGATAGAGAATAACCAGTTAGCGTGAAAATTATCAACTTTTAAGTGGTTTTTGATAAAATTCACAGTATCAAAAATTAATTTTGAAATCAGAAAATAACCACTTACAGGGATAGCAGATAAGCTATTATGCATTGCTCCGGAAGGAGTGGAGGGCTGGCCTCCGTCTGACAGTGCAGAACCATTGACAAAGCCAAGTCATTAAAAAGGCAGGATAACAGACAGTTAAACAAGAAATCCGAAGTCAGAAGCGGTATATAAAGGAATCATCAAAATGATGAATTGAGAAGAGGTGAGAAAATGGGAAGATACAGAAGCATACAAAGTACATTAATAGAAGCTGCATTGAAGGGAATCACAGACAATCAGACGATAACAGCATATAAAAAAGACTGCAGGCTGTTTGCGGTGTATTGTAAGGCACAGGGCGTGAAACGTCCCGATCAGCTGCAGGGGAAAGAAAAGGAATTACTGCAGGGATACGAGAAAGAGCTTGAGGCATCCGAATATAGTCCAGCAACGATACATAGGAGATTAGCGGCACCATGTAAGGCTACTGGAATCAATATGAATGAGATAGAGAAGCCGAAGCGGACAGCCGGTAAAATTGTACGAAGCCGGAACCAGAAGGCGAATAAGCAAGGAAAAATTGAAGCTACAGAAGCACGTTATAACCGTCTTATCTGCTTTCAAAAGGCTGTAGGAATCCGCAGGGCAGAATTATCTAGGCTAATAGGAACAGACCTAACAGAGGACGAATCTGGCTATTTGTGCGTGAATGTATCCAGAGGAAAAGGCGGTAAACGACAGCTTCAACGTATACTTCCGGAAGATGAAGGAACTGTATTGGAGATATTCCAAAACGCTGATCCGAAACAGAAACTTTTTTCTCTGGAAGAGATGCAGAATAAAATAGATCTGCACGTATTGAGGCGAGAACACGCACAGCGAGCGTATAAATATTATTGTGACCGTTTGAAAAATGAACCAGGATACAAATACCAGTGTAGAAAAGAACTTGCAGCCAGATATAAGGAGTTTCATGATGCAGGTGCATCAAATAAAAGATTTTTGCATGACGTTATGAACGAAGAACCATATAAATTGAGGGGAGAGAACCGGCAGAAAGCTATTGAACAGGGCAAAGAGACGGAGTATAACCGGCTCGCATTGATGCTGGTGTCGGTGTTTCATTTGTCGCATTGGCGACTGGATGTAACTGTTACAAATTACTTGATATAAGTGTATTAATACAGTGGTTAACATATGTATTAATATGGTGATTGATACAAAAGAACAGTCCCGTATTTTAATTTACGAGACTGCTCTAAATGCTTTATTTTTTGGGGTATTTCTTTTTCCATTCATCAATAACACTTTCAATCATATGCAATGCATGTGGTTCTGTGAGGGCTGAAACTGGTAGCATAATAGTTTGATAAGCATCGTTTCCACATACTTGTTTTTCTTGTTTTTTTCCAATGGCTATATAGCGTTCATTTTTTCCAGATATAAAAGATTTGTCTCTTACATGATCATCTGGTAGCGGTGTTGCCAGATGAGTATTAGGGTCGCTGTAACAGGGAATGTTATAGGTATTATTAACATACAATCCTAAGTAATTCAGAAAAAATGAAAATAAGTTTTGATCTGATAGAATGAAATTCAATAAATCCATAGTATGAAAATTTTCGTCAGCTAAAATATTTCCATTTTTGCAAGAAAGTAATGTTTTTATGGCTTTCTTAGACAATCCCAATTTCTTATTTATATCTGTTTCCGTATGTTTCGGAAAGTCTATATATCCAAAAAGAAAATCTGGTTCACAATCCAAAATTTTACAGTAATTAATAAGATATCTGGACGTAACTATTTTTTTAGCATCATTTAAATCATCAATTTTTAAATGATTTTGAATACTCCTTTTTGCAGAAGCAAAACTTTTATAGTTGTCTGTATCATCAAATGAAGGCTTGGAACTAAAACCGCACATTTTTACAGCTAAATCCGCCTCGGTCATATCGTTATAATCCATTAAAGACTTAAGACGTACACCAAATTTTTTATCTTTTATAGGAAAAGTAATTCCTAATTTCATGTTTCAACCTCCTTTTTCTGAAATGTTTAAGATTGGTAATTCCTAGTATATCATGTTACATTTAATTCATCAACAAAATAATGCGTTGATTTGAAAGGAGTGAGAACATGGAAAAAGCAAACAAAGAGATTCGAGAAAAACTCGCAAAGTACAGAATCAGACAGTGTGAAGTTGCTGATCAGTTGAAAATCACAGAATTTACTTTTTGCCGCTGGCTAAGGACGGAACTTAAACCAGATCGTAAAACAAAAGTCGAAGCGGCAATTAATGAAATTGTGAAAAGACTTTATAAATAGAGAGCCTGTAAGGACTTTTTCTGACATCTTCCGCTGAATCTAACATATTAAGGACAGTGGTAATGAAAGGAGATGAGAGCTTGAGCTTAATTAAGGATGTAAACAGCATGTTGCGAATGCCGGAGGTTGCTAGATTTCTTGGGTATGAACCAAATCGGAGCGGATTCATAAAATCACCGTTCAGTCAGGAAAAAACAGCATCATGTAAATTGTACAGTGGTCAAGGTAAAGGCTTTTGCGACTTCTCAACTGGAACCGCCGGTGATTGCATCAAATTTGTATCTATGACGCAAAGAGTGGACAACTGGACAGCTGCAAAGATGATGGTTGAGGCGTTTAGTCTTCCAGTAAACATGAACAATACGCATCTGACAAAGAACAAGGTGCAGGAACTGAAAAGGCAGCGTGAAGCTGATCAGAAAAGAAAAGTTGTCAATAAAAAGAAATGGATCGCAGAAATGGATAGCCTGAAATCTACTATTCGCACTTGTGAGGACATATTGATAAATCCACATATTGAGCCGATGAGCGAGCTTTGGTGCATGGCAGTTGAACGAAGAAATAAAGCAGTCATACAGGCGAATGAAATGTGCGGAATTGAGACGAGAAGAGAAGATTTAAGGTTACCGAAAAGGAACGAAAAAGAAAGAGAGATGAGCTGATGCGTGACAGTCACGACAGAAAAAGGAAAAATTAAGCCAGTGCAAGAACTAGAACAAATTGAGTTTATGACCGGCACGGAACTGGAAAAAGCTGATATAGAAAAGCCTTTTTTCATCATAAAAAAAGTACTTCCAACCGGTTTGGCAATCCTGGCAAGTCCACCGAAATTTGGTAAATCATGGCTAGTATTACTTATGGCTTTGTGTGTCGCAAATGGAAAAAAATTCCTTGGATTTGATACAGAAAAAGTTGCTTGCCTATATTTGGCTCTTGAAGATTCATGCTCACGAATTAAAGAACGCACAGAAAGAATAATGTGCGGAGAACCATTTCCGGAGAATTTTATTTTTTCTGTAAAAGCTCGAGATATATCGCACGGACTGATTGAGCAGTTAGAAATGTTCATGCAGCAAAAACCAGACACGAGATTAATTATAATTGACACCTTCCAAAAGGTCAGAGGAACAGCGGGAAGAGGCGAGAGTGCTTACGGTGCGGATTATCGAGACACCGGAGCTTTAAAAAGTTTCGCAGATGCTCATAAAATCTGTATTTGTTTAGTTCACCACACAAAAAAAGCTCGAGATATAGGAGATGTTTTCGCTAATATTTCCGGAACCCTCGGATTGAGCGGTGCAGCAGATACGATGCTTGTATTGAGCAGAGAAAAAAGAACAGATGAAACAACGCTGTTGTCTATAACTGGACGAGATATTGAACCAAACGATTTTTCGCTAACGTTCGATAAAAACACTTGCAAATGGAAATTACTCGGAGAAGCTGCCGAAGTGGTACCGCAGACAGAAATCCGAAGATATAATGCTGATCCGCTTGTGCAAGCAATTCGAAAACTTATAGAAAACAGCCCAGATGGTCATTGGTGCGGTTCTGTTTCTATGATTCAGAAAGAAGCGCGAGAACAATTTGGGATTCCTATAAATGAATCAATTCAATCAATCGGTCGAAGAATCGGAAAACTGGAAGAAATGCTTTATCAGCAAGACTTTATTGAATATTGGTCAGAGTCCAAAAATGGAAGTGGCGGCAAGCTGCATCATTTCAAACGAACTAATCCACCATTTAATGATTAACCGTTATATATGTTTCTATCGTTGTAATCGTTGCTATTCGTTGGAAAGTACCTATTTTCCTTACGTTAAAAATATTGTTGTGTGTGTATTTATTTGTTGAAATAAACAAATACCAACGGATTCAACAATAAACAACGGTATATATACACCTAACAAAGAGAGACAATAAGGCTTTCTTCTTTGTCAGGTCAACAAAACTTAGAAAGGAGACAAGATGACCCCATTTAAACAGAGTACATATTGGAATATCTGGGGCGATGCCTGTCGGATACATCAAAGATATTACGGAACCGCAGAATCAAATGACGCTGCATGGCAATCGCTTATTCAGGAATCTACCGATTTTAGAAATAAATATAAAAATTCAGATTGTAGTGAATTCGCAGAGCAGATGATTTTACTGATTTG
>ENA-OROR01001523-OROR01001523.1-human-gut-metagenome-genome-assembly--contig:-NODE-1523-length-14473-cov-3.369954_pt1 | contig 14473 bp, 12 predicted proteins | sample MGYA00242135_ERZ509060 | MGnify/ENA primary metagenome ERZ509060 (study PRJEB26280, sample SAMEA2338742) | human gut metagenome | biome: human gut; feature: human-associated habitat; material: faeces... | reverse complement strand
GCATCGGCTTCGGCCTGACTGGAATACGGACCCTCACTGCCGCTCAGGCTGCTGGTGGAAGTTTTGGTCACACTGTAATGCAGGCTCCAGCTGGCGCTGGCGTCGCCTCCGTTATTCTGGTAATCGTCATCCATAGTGTGGCCGCTGGTAGTCACGGACTGTTTATCCGCCGGATCGATACTCCAATTGCCACCGTCAATCGTACCCCCCTTTTCCAAGGGTTCAATCTCAATGATGGCACCATCCACTTTTTCGCCGGTTTCAAGTTGCTGCTTGTCTACGTTGACTGTGTAGTTCGCATCAAACCTGCCACTGGCAGTCTGGGGCGATGCCGACCAACTGGCGTAATACTCTGCACCTGCGGGCGGAATATCCGGATCGATGCTGCCGGTGGGGGGGCCGATTAGCGCAATGGTTTGCCAGCCGGAGATGGGCGGCTGAAAAATGTAGGTATAGTAGTCGCTTTCCGCCACATAGGTGGACACGCCGTTGCTCATCTGTTCGAAGGAGCGGATGTAGCTCTTTGCCGAAACGCTGTCAGGATAGTTGGTGATGATCCATCGCTGCACTTCATCATAGACGGAATCCATGGCCGCATCAGCACTCATCAGACCGAGAGATAGCTGTCCCAAACCACCCCAGATGTTCACCTGGTTGCTATAATGGTCGCCGGGTGTGTACTGGGCCGCCGTTACTATGGAAGTGTGCGAATAACTGTAGGTGGGACATCCGTTCGGACTGCCTTTCGCACCGTGTGTGCAGCAGTACGCTTCCTGGCCATTAAACCAGATAAGCCAGGAGCCATTTACTTTTTGCACACTCGTGATTTTACCAGTTTTCACATCCGGCTCGGGACGGGCTTCGTAGGTGCTGATTCCATTGGCCTTCGTCTGCTGTGTCTCCGTTTCACCTTCCAGATGTACATTCAAGGCCTTTTCGAGACTGGTACCATCCGGGGCGTTGTACCGGAATGTCACGGCAAAATCGTGGTCTGCCTGCACATAGATGCCGGTCGTGGCTGCAGAAGATTCTACATAACTGCTGTTCAGAATGGCAGCAGTGGTCTGCTCATCTGCCGGGTTGCCGGAATAGTCCAGCAGGACTACATCTTCAGGCAGGATGATCTGCGAGGTGCTGTTGTTGGCGGGATATTCAACCTGCACAAAGATGGGCACAATGGCAAAGGACTCGCCGGCCTGACGGGGTACTGTGATGGACAGCCCATCTGAATTCAGCGCCTCGGAATCCATATAGCCAATGGCAACCGACGGGTCATCGTTCCAGTGGCTGATGCCAATCTTGGTGTCACCAGTCGCAACGGGAAGACCATAGCTGCCCATATAGCTATCTGTGGGTGCATCAGGAAGATCCCCATACAACATCTGGTGAATCTTTTCCAGATCGGGAGGAGATCCGGCATCGTCACCGCCTTCGCTCGGAACAGAGGGGTTCTCGATGGTCGCCTGCATGGTTACAACCAATGCAGCAAGTGCGGAATACGCAGCCGCTACGGCCTCGTTTGCCTTTTCCTCATCCGTAAGGGACAGGTACAGATCTTCCGCAGCAGTTACCGGAGCGGAAGCTTCATCTGACAACACCGTAGCTTCGTCCAGAGCGGCGATAAGATCAGGATTTTCTTTATCTGCCTGCCAGGCCTGGCTTGCCAGAGCCCAGCTGTTGACTGCCGAGAGAATGCTCTCACGATCGAGCGCATCTACAGCGGCGATAAAAGCCTGTGCCTGTTCACTCAGGGTCGGGGAATCCGGAGCAGGCTCCTCTGTGCTGGTACTGGCACTCTCGGAAGTTGCTGCAGAACTCGCTTCGGATGCGACTTCCGATTCCGGTACAGAACTGGAGTCGGCTCGCTTGCCGACTCAGACACAGAACTGACCTCGCTCGAAGCAGGGATTTCTTCGGCGAGCACAGTCGCCGGCATCAGCGACATACACATAAGAAAAGCAAGGAGCAAGGCCGTAATACGGTGCCTAAACTTGTATTTCTTCATAATTTCCTCCATGAAAATGGGCGCCTGCCATAAAGCAGACGCCCAAAGATGATTGATTCGGTTATTCAAAGGTGACAACCCAGTAGGTATATTGCCCCTGGTCGGTCGAGCAGAACCAGCAACCAACGCCCATTTTTGTGAACTGGTCACTGACAATGTTCGCATAATGGTCCGGACTGTTCTTCCAGGCTTCACAGACAGCGGCGGCGGACCCGATCGGACCACGAGCACAGATCTCACTGGCGGTTACCATACCGGAATGGTCAAAGGGACCACCGGCGACAAAACTCTCACACCGTGAGCTGGCCGTAGAGCTCAGACTGTCGTCCATCTCCAAGGCGCCAAGCCCGACCGATGCGCGAATTGCGTTGATACCGTCCTGCACTGCCCAGTATGCGCTGTCAGTGCTGTCGATGTACCACCATTTGTCCGTCCCCTCAGCAACGCTGAACGGAATTGCACCAGTGGCAACAGTCTCGCTTGTTGCGGTCGTGTTGTCGGCTTGCACCGTTGACTCAGGGGCGGGAGAGGCTTCCTCAACCGGCTGTACAGAACTGGATGGTGCAGAACTCGGAATCGGATTAGGAGTTGCGCTCGGCTCAGGAGCTGCGCTCGGCTCAGGTGCACTCGTGGCAGCGGATTCCAGTTTGTCCGGAGATGGTGCAGGGGTTGCCTCCGAAACACTCACGCTGCTTTCGCAAGATGAACTTTCCGAAGATTCCGCTGCAGGTGAGGCAGTGCTGCAACCTGCCAAAATCAGAGCTGACAGGATTACCGCGATCAGTTGTATTTTCATGTCACATCCTCCTTGTGCTTTTTCCTTATTACACGGATATGGCACAGCATTTACAACGGCTCAGCCGAATTTCAGCATATCGTAGCCTCTGTCAGCCTCCTCGAAGCACCGATCCAGGATTTCCTGAAACCGATTTTCATCCAATTCAGTGTCCAGCCAATGCGTGCTGCGGTAAGCATAGCACCCCACATCCTGATTGATCGCATGGCTGCCAAGCACGCTGGTCAAGTTCAATCGGTTGACCAGCCGCTGTTTCTTGGCGCTACCCGGGTGATTGATGGCCTTCGCCAGGCTGATCACCAGCAGCGGATGCAGCGGAGAAATAGACACCTGCATGTAGTAGCCCTGGTAGGGCGCCGTCAGAGAAGTTTCATCCTGATCCTCGACCGGGAGCATCTGTGTAAGCATGACACGCGCATGTTCCGCCAGTTCTTTGCGGCGCTGCTGTTCTTCTTTGCTCATGAAATAGTTCATAATTATCCCCCCTTTCACCGCGGAGTAGCCACATGAGTGATGGCTCCCCAAATGCGGTTGGTCTCATGGTTGATTCCCAGGATACGAATCGTCACCCGGGCGCCTCTGGGAGGACGGCCTCGTTTCGGGTAACTGCACAGGCAATCGATGCCGCCATCCAAAGCCACAAAAACCCCTGTGGTGTCCACCATACTCACGGTTCCCACATACCGGTTACCTACCGAGTATCGGCGCAACGCCTTTTCATAAGGGTTTTCACCGGCCTGCTTGATGGAGGCTGCGACACGAATATGTTCACGATCACTGCGATCGATCCTGAGAATCTTGACTAAAATGCGCTGCCCGGGCTGGTACACGCCACTGGCATCCAGCATGCGCTGGTAGCTCAGTTCCCTCAGCGGAATGTAGGTTTCAAGCCCGAACAGATCCACAAAGATACCGGCTCTGATCACCGACACAACACGGGCTTCCGCGCATACGCCCTCATACAGCAGATTGTTCCCATCTCGGTCCGTACCGAAATAATAGGAACGGCGACGGGCTGCCATAGCTTCCAGACGACTGGCCACTGCAATACCGGCTTCGCCGTCAATTCCTTTGACGATGTAGTCCACTTCCGCACCAAGCCGTTTGGTCAGAGTATAGTGCAGCACTTCTTCTTTGGACCTCCCTCGCAGATCGTCAGGGATTTCCACAGCCTCTTCTGCCGGAATCATAATTTTGAAATCACCGTGGTACAGGACTGCAAGGGACCGTGTGGGATTATCCGTGGGCCGCTCCACACCCTGAATGGTACCCGTCAGGATGCGTTTTGTTTTCATGGACTCGACCAGGTCCAGCAGTGCATCCCGGGCTTTATCGGCTTCGGTCTCTACGCTGAGCTGGCCATCAATGGAAACGGCGGTGGGTTTAGCTTTGGCGCGGCGGCGCCGAGGTGAGGCGGGCTTTTCAGTTTCACCGCCAGACGAGCTTTCCTCAGACTGACTTTTGCGGGAGCGACGGGATCGTGCCTTCGGCGCCTCTTCAGCCGGGATGCTTGCGCTTTCAGAGTCAGTCTGGAGGATGGGCACTTCTTTAGCCCCTTCGGCGTCGTCTTCTGATGTCAAAGCCTCCGTAGACTCCATTTCAGAATCAGTCTGGGAGAAGGCGGTTTGCGCTTCCCCTTCAGACACCTGATCCAAAATTTCTGTCGATTCCATTTCAGTCTGGGGAATCGCCTCAGTCAGAACATTCATTTCGTCATTCATTTGGTGCCTCCGTTATCATTAAAAATCTTCCGGCGGTGATGCTGAGCTGTACAGACTCGGTCGCATCTTTTTCCGTTCCGGTTTCGGTTCTGGGACGGGTTCTGGTATCGTGCGGGTTATAGAGGGTTGAGGAGTATAATCCAGAATACTGCGTTTCTCAATCTGAGCTGCCATGGGGAGCCTGGTGTAATCCAGCTTGTTCAGCTTCAAAACATTGTGGCCACGAATGATTACCAGGAGTTCTTCGTTCGGTAGCCGAAGGACCTCGTCAGGTGTGAGCAAACGCCGTTTGCCTTGGCCTTCCGTGTGCCGGTATTGCGGTATCATCTGCGCAACGGCGAGGGTTTGCCGAACCGTCATCGTGGTATTGATTTGGATACTCATGTCGCCGCTGCGCGCAGAAAAATATTCGGCGCTGATGTCATCGGTACAGCCGAGCATCAGCTGCACATCAGTATTACCCAGGATCTCAGCCCAGAGATTGTTTGGGTATCGATTCTGAAGTTGGCCAAGGCTTTGGATAGCAAGCATGACATAGATTGCACGACTTCGGATCACTGAAAGGGTTCTTGCGAAGTCCGAGCCGTCAGCGGCGCCGCCGAGTTTCCCGACGTTGTTGAACTCGTCGAAAACGAGATTGACAGGGACGGCGCAGCGCATCTGGGGAGTACTGTCCGCATAGCGAACCAGTTTGATGAACAGGAACGAGAAGAACAGCGATGACAGAAAGGCCATCGTGGCATCCTGGTCACTGAGGATCACAAAGTATGCGCATTTCCGTTTCCCGGGCGCCGTGAGATCTATGTCGTTTTGGCTGATGATCCGGCGCACGGCTTCGTTCTGGAGAACCTGTAGCCGCGTGCCGAGGCCGAGAATAATGCCTGAACGAACCGTGTCACTTGCCTGGGAAAACAGATTGAATGGTGCCCTGGCTGGATGGTCAATTGGCAGTTTCTCGAACATGGCGGTCAACTGTCGCTCGTTATTTTGGGTGAGCAGCTGATACACAGCGGCCAGGTTTTTCTGGTCCGGGCTTCTGGTTCGGTCCTGATCCACATAGAGGATGAGAGCCCTGAGCAGATTGCCCTCGCCGTTATCCCAGAAGTGGTCCCCTTTGCCTTCGCTGGTATTTCCAATGATTACATTGGTCAGGACCTGAGCAAGAAGAGTATCGCCATTCAAGTCGGACATGCAATTCCATGAATCCCCGTGCTGCGGGTTGACCAGATTGAAAACCCGCACCTCATATCCGTTCTGTTGAAACAGCGCGGCAAGATCTCCGTACATCTCCCCTTTTGGATCTGTGATAATCGTGGATTCACCGCGCCGGATGATGTTAAACAGCGCCGGACGAATCACGGCTCGGGATTTCATCGTTCCTGACGAGCCACAGATGGTAATGTGACGATTGAGGCGTGTATCGACAGGCAAACAAATAGCCTTGCCATCTTTTTCACCCAGGATAATACCCTCGGCCTGCGGGATGGGCTTGGCCTCAAGGACCTGCCGCATTTCCTTATCGCTCATCCAGGATGCTGTGCCATACGTTCCTTGTTTGCTTACCGAAAAGCCTCTGGGGTCATTCGTTTTCCCTCCGAAGCGGTCATGCAGCTTTATGTAAGCAGTGAGCCCGCCACCGGCAAGTAGGATAAGCCCCAGGCTTTTGAGCCCTCCGATGCTGAAGGTGTTTTTTATGCATGGCCCCACCGACCAATCAACAGGCCGCATAACAGTCTGTCCGCTCATACCACCATTTGATTGCCATTCTTCGTAATTGTTGAGCGTCTGGCCGAGCAAGCCGCTGATATAGAGCAGCATGAATAGCGCAAGCAATACGGTCAAACTGATCACGATCCGTTTGAGCGTTTCATTCACGGGCATCCCTCCTCTCTGTGAAACTGATCCAAAACTGCATTCAGCGATATAACCTTTAAGGTCACCTCCGGCGGAAGATATTCCCGGAGCAGTTGCATCTGTTCTGGAAAACACAGCACCTCAAAAACTCCGTTCTGGATTCTGATGGCTTCGCGGAAGCGGATCAGTCTCGCAAGATCGCCATCCAAGTGGGACAATACATATTTGCCGTCAATGTAAGCGTCATACTCCAAAGTGCCCCGGCCATACGAACGAACATCTGCATCAAAGAGCAGGTCCATCAGGCGGTTGTTCCAGTTTTGGATGGTAAGCAACCGCAACAGGCTTGCCCCAAACTCGTTCAGTGGCACGAAATGTACATGCTGATAAATGGAGTCAAACCGGAACTCAGGGCGATGGGTGCGTTCGGATTCCAGCAGGGTATCCATGGCCGTCATCTCAGACTCACCCATCAAAACCGCAGAATCGACTATCTCAATGCCGGCATTCAACCGGGCTATTTCCTGGAGACTCAGACGGGACTTGAATTCGCCCATGCCGCTCCATTTCATGATAGAGCTTCGCGTGTTATAAATCGCATAGCATCCACCGGGGTAAAACAGCGCGCCCACGGTTCGGGTGAACATGGTCTTGTTCTGTTCCAATGCGTTGATCTTCTTCAGATTTCTTGCAAGGTACAGGCTTGGCCGCTCCGATACGGTATGCTGGATGGATTCCATCTGCAAAGCAGGGAGAAGATAAGGCACGATTTCGATTTCCGATTGTGCGCACAATGCGGTCGCCTCAGCCACACGATGATTCCGGTCCCTATGCGCAGCATCTCCGGGAAAGCGATGGCTCCAGAACGAAAACGTTTGCAATGCTCATAATATCCGCAAATCCCCCCCCAGCCGTTACACCCGCACCGGCTCCGTAGCCTTTGTACAACCGAACCGACTTAGCGGCTCCTTTGCCACTGATTTGGACCAGTTTCGTCTGTACCGAATCAGCGCCAGGCAAACGTACCAGCTGCGGTTCGCTCATACGACGGACAAGATCTCGCATTACACGAGGGTTGCCCAACAAATGAAGAGAGTGAATGGGGTATTCACCCGTCACGGACAGCATGGAAATGAGCCGGTATGCCAGACTGCCGGGGCGCAAGGTAAGCATTGTGATACACCTCAGAATGATTGGATCTTACCGACAAGAGGACTGCTCTCTTTGTCGGATTGCTGCATAGTCGATGCCCCCAAAAAGTGGATTCCACCGTGCTTTTTCTGCCAACTGCAGCTATGTCATTTTGAAGCGGCGGAAAAAAGGAGTTTTTACATATCTTTTTGGGAATGTTTCGGGGCAAATTCGGACAAGGCTGGGCCGTTTGCAGGAAAGTCTTTTTCTTGGCTGTACCATTGGATGAACTCCTCGGAAGGGACAACATAAACTTCTGTTCTTTCGCTGTCCGATTCGGCGCTGCAGTAGTAATGGCGGCATCGTGAGGGTGCATCATCCAGCATGGTATAAAGAGCTACAATGTCCGAGACCATATTGATCTCGATATTATCGTGATCTCTCCGTTGGCGCTCCGGCCGATCCCGTGAGTAGACGTGCCGATAGATCAGCACACAATCTTTGAACCGGCAGGGGGCTTGGTTGTGGAAAAACCGCTGCATTTCAGGGAACAGGATAGAACGAATATAGTCGGCTGATCCATGTTCTTTTTTCGGAAGAAGCATGGGCATCCGCAGTGAGAACCACCCCTCATCTGTGAAGCCGATTTCGACATGGACTACGGAAGCGGTCTGCTTGGCAACCATCATGGCTGCGTCAGGCGCACCGGTATAAGCCGGCAGTGCTCTGGCAACCAGCACGGCTTTTTCCATCAGTTCCGCTACTCGCAGCGATACATCGTAGGTCAATTCCATGTTCTTGACACCGAACATACAGCGGGTATTGCTCACGGCCATATCGAGCTTGGCCATAAGCCGTTCCAGTTTTGTCAGCGTTCTGGCAAACGAACTGATGTCGTCCATTCCTCATCACCTCCTCGGTAAAACAATACCTCGGGGATTTCCTCCCCGTTGAACTCAACCGTCGCAAACAAACAAGGCGCCGCAGGTAGTACCAGCTGCGACGCTATCTGTATGTTGGGTAATACAAAAATGTACTTGGTATCTTCGTCCTGCGGATGCAGCAATTTACTCAAGTGCTGTTCACCTTCGTACAAAACCACAATTTCATAGCCGGTGTTCTCTTTCAGAAAGAAGAGTTGCGCCGGGTAAGTCGCAGGATAGTGCGCCATGGGATCGACGACATTGATGAATTTCAGCAGTACCCAAACGGCCAGGATCATTCGCTGATCGGGCTTGCATAATCCGTCCAGACCAAGATAATAGCCGCCGCCAACATCGGTGATCTGCATGTTCCGTTTGAGATTGCGGATGATTTTCTCTGCTGTGCTGCGCGGCTTATTATAGAGCATCTGCAGAATCTGCGTTTTGGGCAGGGCTCCGTATTGGGACAGCCATTTGATCACATGCTGCTCATCTTCCAGCAACATAATTTCACCTCCTTGCTGTACGCATTTTCATTTCAAATGCGTATTTCATTCTGTATGCGTTTGATTCTGCTGCCGTTCGTGGAGAAGGGTCTCCAGTTCGGCACGGTCAGTGGTGATCATTTCTTTCTCTATTTTGGATGCCTTGATCACCACCGGGACCTTATTATTGTTGGAGCTGATCAGAGCCTCACCCCGTTCAAACTGGGTAATGGCGCGCACTTCTGTGCGGGTAAGTTTAAGCGTTTCCCGGACATGCTCAGCCTCATCAGGTTCGAGGTTCAGGATAATCTTGTTTTTCGAGTTGTTGATAATGGCTCTGCCATACCGTCCGTCATCGAGACCAAAGAAGTCCGATAGGTCTTGTGTTGCAGAAATTGCAGCGCCGCCAAATCCACGGATGACCTTAAAAATTTCCAGACAGAACTCGGCGGCCATACGGTTGGACCCGGCACCGATGAGCTGCCAGATTTCGTCGATAAAAATGGCCTTCCGTTTGGTACGGTCAGATTTGATTTCATCCCACACATAGTCCAGAGCAATGAACATGCCCACAGGAAGCAACTTTCCCTTCAGTTCACTCAGGTCCAGAACAATATACTTGTTGCTCAAGTCCACATTGGTGGGGCGGTTGAAGCTCTGGGCCGACCCGGTCACAAACCGGCTGATGATGGCCGCCAGTCTTTGTGTCATGGGGTTTTCCTGCAGGTGTTTGTGTAGATCGCCCAGAATCGGCATTTTCTTCATCTTGGGCGGAGTTGCCGACAGATCTTCATATACCGACTGGTTATCATGGGTGATTCCAAAGCCTGCGTAGGTTTTGATCAAAGCCTCATCCAGCATCTGCTCTTCCTCATTGGTGATGTCAGGAATCAGAAGGCCAAAGAAGATCATCAGCTGCTGGATTTTACGGGCAAGAAGAGAATCCATTTCCGAATAGTCAATTTCATCAATGAGCTCCATCTCAGGGGAAATCGTATGACGGATCTCCATGATATTGATACAATGAGGTGATCCCGGTGCTATGCGGATAAATTCACCACCGATCTTGTTGCAAGCACGCCGGAATTCGTGGCCTTTAATCGGAGCAATGATATAGCACTGGATTCCGCGCATTCGCATCCGCAGTGCCAACAGCTGCATGGTGAAGGTCTTACCGGCGCCCGAGGTCCCCAACAAGTTCAGATTGGCATTTTTGTGCATTTTGGTGTTGAACAAGTCCACAATGCACAGGGAATTATTATGCCGGTTGACCCCAAGAAGTACGCCGGTATCGTCGGACATCTCGTAACTCGTAAAGATATAGCTGGAAGCGGCGCCGCTGGTCAGCACGTTCCGCTGTGCCTTTTTCTCCAGTTTGGGGGCTATCTTTAAAAACGGCATGATTGACTGCAGCGCAGCTTCCTGCTGGAAATTGCACTCGCTGATGAACATGTCCATGGATTTGAGCAGGTCGGTCATTTGCTGCTTGCGCCACAATAGCTCCTCGTAGGTCTTTGCTGACACGGTAATGAAGGTGCTCATGTAGAACAAATCTTCGTTGTCATTGGCAATACCGTTTTTGATGTAGTAGCCTGCCTGGATGGAATTGGCCAGCTCCTCGTAGTCGGTGCTGGTGTCCTGCATTCCTTTGATTTTTGTTCGGTTCCACCGGATTCTTTGCGCAACCTTGTCGATGGCTTTGCTGCGGTTTTCGCGCCGCAGATGGATGTCAATGTCGATTCCTTCGCCTGCGTTGATCAGCGCAGACATCCATCCGGCCCGTACCTTGCTGGGGTATCTGTTGCCTCTGATATAGAGGATCGTATAGTATCGCCCGTCCATGATGATGTAGTTGTGGTGGGTAAGGTCGATGCCACGGGGAGCCAAAAAATGCGCGATAGGGATGCTCGGAATCGGGTCAATACCGATGACCTTATTCTCTGCAGCCATGGTATCAACCACGACGCGGTTGACCCGTGACGAAAAAGGTTCATTTACGCAGGAATGCCGGTTATAAAACATGTACAAAATCTCTGCGGTGGCTTCATCCGGATCTTTTGGTTGCACGATGCTGTTTCCACATTGAAGGAAATATGCCCGGGCATTGTGCTCTACGGTCTGAAGTGCAGCATAGATTTTGGCATAATCGTTGCTTTCGTGGCGGCCAACAGCCTCGTACTCAAAGACGAGGAAGAACCGCCTCGTAAGAGCCTCTCGGCTCCCAACGTCACGGATCAGTTTGATGTATTCTTCACCGAGCGCGCGGCACTGTGCGTTGTCCTCCTGTGCCAATTCTGCTTGTACCATTGCGATGTGTTTGTCAGAATCAGCCTTTCGCGTTATGGACTTGAATTGCAGGCGCATAGGGGAGATTTTCAGCCAGCTCGCAAAACTGGAAATAATGTTGTACTGTTCCTCATCGGACCTCAGTGTGAAATTGATGGGCTCGATCTCCAGGATCTTGATGTAACGGCCATCGGACATTTCAAGGATGCCATTCCTCAGATCCCGGATTCCGAGATAGTCCTGGACAAAATCAAGCTTTTGCTTTTTTGCCCTTGGCTTTTTTGCGTTTTTTTCCTGTTTGCTGCGCATATTGGTAACCAACCCTCCTGCAATGAAGCTTACGGCGATGCGTGAAAAAACAGACGATATTCCAGAGATACTGTAAGAGAGAGCCTCCATCAGCTCCCATGAGGGCGACTACTCCAAGCGGCAGCAGGGTCACCGTCATGCAAACGATGCGGATCGTGGTGGGCATGGGTATCCAAAACAGCTCCGGATACCCAACCAGCCCCACTAAAAAGATTGCTTCCACTGCGCATCGGGTCTCCACCATTCCTCCCAGCAGCTTGCCGGAATCGGTGTAGTTTGCGGGGATCGCATAGATATTGCTGTATTCTTTTTCTTCCATTGTCTGAACTCCTGGCTCATTCACTGTTCTGTGATGGCTCCGTCGTCTGGAGCCCGGTCCCGGATAAAACTGGCGCATCATAATCGACGTTGATGGGACGGCGATAATACGACACATAGTCCGGGGAGTTGAGGACAACACCTGAACCACTTGTGCAATGAACCCACATGTGCGCACCATCCTCATTCTCGCCTGCGTATATCAAAACATGGTTGACGGGTACAGTGCCGGGCACAGCCATAAATCCAAGATCGCCCGGAAGCAGTTCCGCCTCCGTGATGGCATAGCTGTTATCCCATTGGTTCCAGCTTCCAGCTTTGATGCTTACGCCCATTGCCGTTTTGAACACCCAGTCCGTGTACCCGCTGCAATCCAGGCCGTAAGGAAGGATCGTGCCGGTTGCGCTGGAGCCGGTAGCCGTGACCACTTTTGGGGTGTTCCATTCATCGTTCCAGCCAGCATCGGATTTTCCGCCCCAGAAATATGGGACCTTTCCAACGAGCGACAGTGCTGTTGACAGAATGTGCTTGCGCGTTTCGTTACAGTTCTGCCGCTCGACAAATGCGATGAGCTCTTCATCTGTGAGCGGAACCGATTCTCCGCCCTGACTGCCGCCCTGGGCACCGTACAGCGTCTTCTGTAAGGCTGTCGCCATATTACTGATAGCTTCACCATAGGTGATTCCAAAGTTGTCATACGGCGCGTCAGGATCGATTCCAAACGCATCCAGAACGACATCCTGATCAAACGGATGGATGGTACATTCCAGATACACAACCGTTTCTGTGCTGGGGGTGAGAGTTTCAGTCCCATCCGGCACATAGTATGTGGCACTGGTCGTGCCGGAGATACGGCCATCGGTGTAAACGGGAACCGTGACATCTTCGGCACGGTATGCAGTGGTGGTTACAGGCTCCAAGGTTGTGATGCTTCCGTCGGGTTCATAGTAGCCCCCTCTGACGGCTACATCATACCGGAATTGCATCTGGCCATTCACGATACCGATAAAGGTTTGACCATATACCACAGTAACGGTAACTTCCCGGTATGTGGTGTAGGTCAGGGGAATGACCCGTTCCTTCTCTTTCTCTTCGCTGGAAATGGGGAACATTTGCTCTGCCACAGCGTCAAGTTTCGCAGTCATATCATCCGCGCTTGTGCCTTGCTGCAGCATGGATGCGGAATACGCAGCCAATACATACGCGGCATTGAAACCGGAGGCACTTTTCGCTTCGTCGATCAATGACTCTATGGATAATTCATAGTCATATCCACCATCCTGGATGAGTTGATCTACACGATCGAGCGCTACCTGGTATCCCCGATTTACTGCCGCAGAAACTTCAGCGGACATTTCTTCATACGACTGCATCATGGACATGGGATTGTCCATGTCAACAATTGATCCATTCAAACCGAATACACCGTTGAGAACAACCGAGGGAATCGATACGATCAAAATTACAAATATAAGAAGAAGCACACAAAGACATGCGAGTATCTTAAACAGGGTGTGCCGTAACGACCACGCTGCTGAAAGGATTGCCCCCCACGGGCCACCCGCTGCGGTTCCGGCTGCAATCTCTGATACAGCTTTCCCGCTCTTGATGCCGGATTGTACCAGGGCGGCTGCTCCGTTTGACACAGCTTGTCGGGTTCCGGTTTGCCCAGCTTGCTGGAGAGCATCGCTTAATTGACGGGCAGCACCGGCATAGTTGTCTCTGCCGTCTCCGAATTGCTGTTTTTCCGGTTCTGCCATCTGTTATCCTCCTGAAAAACAAGACGGGCCAACGGAATGTCACCGATGGCCCGCCTTGAATATATTTATCGTTTCCGGCGTGGTGGCTGGAAATCATAGCTTTCGCGCCGCTCAGGTTCTTTGAAGCGACTGGGAGTGTTCTTGTAACGGACGGTTTCCACCGAGACCGTTTTGACGTTTTCGCCATCATAAACGGCCTGACCGTTCTCGTAAACAGGACGGCGTTCCACAGCCGCGTCTCCGTGAATTGCAATCCACTGCTTCCCATGAGCGTCCTCATAGACCTGGTAGTCGCCCCTGGGCGTATCAAATTGTGCGGTATCATAGAATGCTGTATCGGAACCATCTTCGTGACGAACTTCGAAATGCCCGTCATCACGATGTCTGGAATCAACCGCAACAATCTGCTCCTCAAAGCCAGGCATGAACTGCCGGAATTCAGCCTGATTATACGCGATTGCTGCATCACCCTGTTCAAATCGAGGCGCATCTGCTTTAGGCTGCATAGCATACCATTCCACGCCATTGTCCGACTGCATGACGCTGTGTGGAGCATCTGGCTCGGCAAAGAACGCACTGTTGTACCAGAGCGAACTTCCGTTATCCGTGGTTGCCTCAAGCACACCTTCTCCAACCGTGCGCAACATCGTCCCCTCGGCAGCGCCAGGGAATGTTTCTGCCACCCGGGCAGCTTCCGAAGCACTTCCTGTGAAGTTGGGTGCGTCATAGAAGGCACCTTTTCCTTCACCGGTTGCGACCTGATACCACGAGCTTCCGTCTGCGGCATTGACCAGCGAGTGAGGCGCCGTCGGGGCCTCAAACTGTGCAGCGTTGAACAGTTCAACATTGCTGGTTTTACCGGCAGCATCGGTTGCCGTCGTGCTG
>ENA-OROR01001517-OROR01001517.1-human-gut-metagenome-genome-assembly--contig:-NODE-1517-length-14501-cov-8.726637_pt1 | contig 14501 bp, 14 predicted proteins | sample MGYA00242135_ERZ509060 | MGnify/ENA primary metagenome ERZ509060 (study PRJEB26280, sample SAMEA2338742) | human gut metagenome | biome: human gut; feature: human-associated habitat; material: faeces... | reverse complement strand
AGGACGACGCGACCAGCCTCGACAACCTGCTCAAGGCCCTCGACATGATCGACGAATGCAACAAGCTGCGCGCCGACCATGGTCTGGAACCGTTGAAGGTGTCCGAGACCGCGATGGCGATGGCCATGGTCCAGGCCAACTACGCGGCCAACGGCCATTACAACCACAACTACCAGTACGACAACGTCGGCGAAAACCTCGACTGGGGCTTCTCCGACGACGATCCGTACGACGACTGGTACACGGCCGAGAAGGAGACCTACGACGCGGCCGTGAAGTCCGGCGACTATCCGGACCTCGCCAAGCTGTCCCCGTACGACGTTTTCCTGAAGTACCCGGACCTGTACCAGCAGGTCGGCCACTACCTCAACATCGTCGACCCGGAGTACATCGCCACCGGCATGGCCTACAGCGGCTACGGTGAGACCAACTACGATCACGCGTTCACGCAGGAGTACTTCAACGACTGGAACTCCTACAACGCGAACGACACCACGTTCGATGCCAGCGTGTACCGCGCGAAGGTCGAAGCGTACGTCAACCAGATCAAATCCGCGCAATCCACGTACGAGGACGCGTTGAAGCAGGTCGAGGCCGCCAAGACCGCGCTCGACAAGGCCAACACGGCCCACGCGTCCGCCGTCCTCACGCTCGACAAGGCCACCTCCTACCTGCAGGACACGCAAGACGAATCCGCACGCACCACGCAGCTGCTCGCCGACGCGACCCGCAAGGCCGCAGAAACGCAGACCGCGTACGAGCAGGCGAAATCCGCCGACGAGCAGGCGCAGGCCAGCCTCACCACCGCCGAAACCGACCGCCAGACCAAGCAGACCGCGTACGAGCAGGCGAAATCCGCCGACGAGCAGGCGCAGACGCGTCTCACCCAAGCCCAGGCCGCGCTCGACAAGGCCAACACGGACGTCAAGCAGGCCGAACAGGACAAGACCGCCGCCGACACGCGTCTCGACGTGCTGACCGACGCGAAGAACGCCCTCGCCAAGGCCCAGACCGCATACGACCAGGCCAAGAGCGAAGCCGACCAGGCCCAGCAGGCCAAGCAGACCGCGCAGGACGAACTCACCCAAGCCCAGACCGCGTACGAGCAGGCCAAGAAGGAAAGCGACAAGGCCGCCCAACAGGTCAAGGACCTCGAAAACGCCAAGACGGACCTCGCGGCCAGGACCCAGGCCCTCGCCGCCGCGCAGGCCGACCTGGACGCGAAGACCCAGGCATACGACGCCGCCAGGAACGAGGCCGACAAGGCCAAGCAGGCCGAAACGGACGCCGAAACCGCGGTCAGGAACGCGCAGCAGGCGTTGACCGACGCGCAGGCACGCCTCGCCAAGGCCAAGAGCGACGCGAAGGACACGGAAGCCGTCAAGACCGCGCAGGCCAAGGTCAAGGAAGCACAGGACGCGCTCGACCAGGCCAAGACGATCCTCGCCAAGGCGCAGGCCGACCTCAAGCAGGCCCAGACGGTCGAAGCCCAGGCCAAGAGCGACTACGAGACCGCGAAGGCAGCGCTCAAGACGGCCCAGCAGGCCGCCAACCCGAAGCATGACGACAATGCCGGCCAGACCAGTCTGAACGCCGCCCAACAGGCCACGGTCGAAGCGGCCGCCAAGGCCGACAAGGTCATGGCATCCACCGGCGCGGACACGAACGGCATCATCCTCGCCGTCGTCGCGTTCGCCGGCATGGGCGCCGCCACGCTCGACCTGAAACGCCGCCGCATGGACGTGACCGCACGCCACGGCATGCGCTGACCCAATTCCCCCTCCAAACAAACAGGCGGCCGGAACAGGACGACGGAAACCCACATGACGGTTTCCCGACCCTGTTCCGGCCGTTTCTCTCTCAGGACCCAGATCCACCACGGTTCGGTAAAATAAGCCAAAGAAGGAGAAACCATGCCCAACACGCAACTGCGTCAACATATCGACGACATGCCCGGCATCCTCGCCAAACTTGAACGGATTCCGGAAATCACCACCCGACTGGACCTCATCGACACCCTGCGCGCCCACGCCCTCTCACTGGAACCGTTGGATGGCGTCGAAACCATGGCATTATCCGATTACGACCGCGACTGGCTCGTGAGATACACCTACAATTCAAACGCCATCGAAGGATCGACCCTGACTCTTCAGGACACATCCCTCGTATTGGAAGGCGAATTCGTGCCCTCGGATTCCCCGGCACGTTTCGTGTTCGCGGCGCGCGGCGTCGCCGACGGCATGGCCTACGTCCGCGAATACGCCTCCGAAAGACGTGAACTCGACCCGGAACTGATCCAAAGGATCCACGAGGTGACCGCATTGGACCTGCAGCCGTTCGCACGCGGCACGTTCCGTCCTTACGGATATCTGGCGAGAATCACCGCGACCCGCGTCAAGACCGCCGACCCGTTGGAGATCCATGACGACCTGCAAGTCCTGATCGACGGGCTGAACGGAAGCGACGCGCACCCGTTGCTCAAGGCCGCGGCGTTCCATACGATGTTCGAAAACATCCATCCATTCATGGACGGCAACGGCAGGACCGGCCGGCAACTGCTCAACCTCATGCTGTTGGAGAACGGATACCGTCCCGTGGCGATCAAGCATGACGCCGGACGTGTTTACGCCCGGGGTCTCGAATCCTGGCAGGTCGACGGTGATCCCGAACCGTTCTGCTCCATCCTGTTCGACTGCGTGGAACAGGAGGAACGCACGTTCATCGACCTTGTCGAACGGCTCCGTCATGATCCGAAAACCACGGACGGCTTCATCGCCATGGATGCTCCGGGCCAGGATGTCCAGCCGCCGGATCCGGCCGATGTTCCGGACGATACGCGGCCGGACGATCCCGGCATCGGCCTGGTCTGACCCTCTTCGCAGGTCTTGACGGCTTCCAGCATGATCAAGCCAGCGAGACCGCATCCCGAACATAACCGAACATCCGATACCATCCTACAGACGGCCGGAACAGGACGACGGAAACCCATATAAGGGTTTCCCGAACCTGTTCCGGCCGTTTTTCCTCCCTTCGCCCTCTCGTATCCCCATATCTTGCGGTCCTTATGCCTCCCGTCCGACGACGTTCGGGAACGGAAAAGAAACGTCCCCCACGCACCGCACGCCCTCACAATCACCCCCGTAACGGTATCGGACGGGGTGCGTGTGGAAAGAACGGCACAGGGAACGAGAATCCCCGATGCAAGGAGGGAACACGATGGGCGTAATCATCATCGCCGTCTTCTGGCTCCTCGGCCTGCTGATGGCATGGAGCATGTGCGTCGTCGCGGAACGCGCCGACCGGCGTATGGAAGAAATCCGCCATACCCACACGGACACGGATATCAGCCGGCCCGCCGACACCGGCCACGCGAGACGCGGTCGTCGTCCTGTACGCGCAATGGACGGATGCCATGACGACAATGCCGGAGACGGGAGGAACAATGAACGAACATTACCTGCTGAAAACCATCGGGGGGGCTGCCTCTTCGGCCTCATCCTCATCCCATTCGCGCGGCGGCGCACGCGCCGAAGCCGGTAGCATCAACCGGAAGGGCGGTGTGACATGCTGAGGCGCATCGCCCGCACCCTTTCCGGCCGTCCGTTTCCCCTGGAACGTCCACATGAACGAAGGACATCCACGTTGCTACCATGGGAAACGGGAAGCAATGAATCCATCCACCATAATCGCGGGGTCCGATGCTATTTGAAATGAACCGTGTCCTGATGTGCCGGAACCATCCGGTACTGGAATTCGCGTACTCGTCGAACGCGGGTTTCATCCTCGAAGTGGGTGACGTGTTCGATCCGAGCCGCGTACCGGTAGGCATGTATGTGGATGGACAGCCCCGACCCGACAGTGATTCGGTGACCGCATGGTGGCGGTCCCGGGGAATCCCCGCCACAAGGGACGGTCTGCGCACGCTGCTCATGGCCACGGGCATCCCCTCCGGAAAAGAACTGCTCGACCGTTCCATGGGATTGAGCCTGTCCGACCAGTACTGGATCCGTCCCGCCGGCATGGACGCGCTGCGTTGGGAGGACCTCAACTTCTTCCACAACGATTTCGACGAACGGCTCGGCAAGGCGTTGTTCACCGGCGACTCATCCCGTATCGGCGACGTGAACACGCCGGACGTGACCAGCGCCGGAGACCTGCCCAAACGGTGGATCATCCGTGACGACGGCGTCAGGACCCTCATCAAGGCGGGACGGTCCGGCCAGGAGCCCGACAACGAGCGGATAGCGTGGAAAACGGCCCGCCTGCTTGGCATCGACCATGTCGAATACCGTGTGGGCAAGATCAACGGGGCCAGGGTGTCGGCATGCGACGAAATGCTTTCGGATACGGAGGAGCTCATTCCCGCCGGACAGATCATGCGGATCTTCCGGAAGGGAGGATACCGGGAACGGCGCGACATCTGGGTGGAGGCCTGCCAACGGCTCGGCGTCGACTGTGACGCGATCATGCACGCCACGGATGATTTCCTGTTCCTCGACTTCCTGCTACGCAACACGGACCGGCATTACAACAATTTCGGTCTGATTAGGGATGTGGAATCCTTCGCCATCCGTCCCGCCCCGATCTACGACAGCGGAGCGAGCCTGTGGAACGGCATGGATCCCGACGCCATGGGCAACGGGGACTACCGGACGAAACCGTTCTGGACCGACCAATGGGGAGAGGAGGACAACGCGTACTGGCAATTGTCCCTCATCGATGATTGGGACAGGTACGATCTCAGTGTTTTGGACGACGTGCCCGACATCGTCCACGAACAGCTTTCCACCAACCAGCGCCTCTCCCCCATGCTCATCGACCGGATCACGGGCCTGCTGCGTGGCCGGCTCCCGATCATCAGACATCAAAGGGACGTCGCCGCGCCCCACATGATCGGTTTGCATCCCGCCCATGGATTGGACGATCCGTCCCCAGGACTCCAACCGCCGGACCCGTCCAATATTCCAGACGCCACCGGACCATCCGGCCCCGACATCAGCCTGTCCTAGGGGTATTCCACGCATTCGGCGGACGGAAGCTTCCGGCATCCTTCCCCATCGGTCTCTCGCACTCCCACTCGTGAACCCCCATGATGGTATCAGACGGGGTGCGTGTGGAAAGAACGGCATAGGAAAAACGACGATCCTGTGCGAGGAGGAAACGGTGGGCGTGATCATCATCGCCGTCTTCTGGCTTTTGGGCCTGCTGACGGTTTGGAGCATGTGCGTCGTGTCGGCGCGGGCCGACCGGCATATGGAAGAGCTCCACCATGCCGGTGGAGTGTCCAATGGCAAGGGTTCTGCGAATCCCCCTGTCTGATATCGTCCGCGTGTCATGTGGATTGTGCGGAACCGTACGGTCGCATGGCCGGCCGATTCCGGGACATGTCCTAACTAGGGAGGAATCCATATGGCTGCAACCCTTTGCATCCTGGTCCTGATGGTCGTCGCCGCCTCATGCCTGTATGAGGCGTTCGTGTACATGGCCGTCAAACAGAAAAGCACCTTCGTTGGCCGCAAGACCAAGGAAAAGGTTCTCGCCATGAGCCGTAAGACCCGTCAAGGCAAGGCCGTCCTGTTCATCGTGCTCGCCGTCGTCTGCTTCGTGCTGATGGTCGTGGCGGGCATGCTGATGGCCCATGCCGGATACAACGTGTGACGTCGGACCGGCTCACATCCATGATGGGTGGGATGGTTCCGTATCCACGGGATTCCTCCCGCCCATCTTCCGTCTTTTCAAAAGAGGTGGGAATGTCCGTCGACGATGAAGACGAATACGACGGTTCGGAAGCAGATGGCATGGAACCGGACGGCGATGGGGCCGATCCGTTCGTGCCGATGTTGGAGGACGATGGGCACAGGCTCGGCCGTCCCGCGCGGCGTGGCGTCGGCGTGGTGGGTTTCGTTCCCGCGCCGACCAGACTGTCCATTCCCGAACTTGACTGGCTCATGCGCGTGCGTGACGGCGCCGGCCGGTCGGTGCGTGTGCCGGAACACCGGTATTCGCGTTCCGACCGCGGCGCGGTCGAATCGGCTCGCGGACGCCTGTATTCGATGGTGTCGAAGCAGGTCAGCCAGACGAAGAGCCTGTACAAGGCGCGGCAGCGTGACGAGGAAGGCATGCTCCCGTTGGGTTCCGCGAGCCCGTTGGACATGATCACCCGCGATTTCAACGAACGTCCCCTGATCCCATGGCATCAGACCAGCACGGGACGGGCGGGAGTGCTCACCACTTTCGTGGCCGGTTCCGGCGCGCAGCTGATCCCGGGTCCGCCGATCGGCATCGACGCGCTTTCCCGCGAACTGTTCCAATTCGACTGCTGGGGTACGTACGACGCGCACATGACCACCAGTCCCGACCTGTTCTTCAGCGGCCTGCGCGGCCAGGGCAAAAGCTATTGCGCGAAGACGATCGCCGTGCGCGAGATCGGGTTCGGACGCAACATCATCGTCCAATCCGACCGGCAGGGCGAATGGAAGGCCATCGCGCGGGCCATTCCCGGCGGGCAGGTCGTCTCCCCCGGCAAAGGCAACTATCTGAACCCGTTCGCCATGCCCGACATGTCCCACCTCAAATCCGAGGAGGACAAGCGCGCGTTGCGCCAGGAGGTCCTGGCCGGCAGGAAAAGCGCCATGATGGCGTTGGCGGAGGCGGTGAGGGAACCGGACCGTCCATTCCCGTTGGACAAGGACATGCTGTCCCTGATCGACCAGCTCATCGCCTCGTACGATATCGGTCCGATGACGTTGCAGGCCGCGGTCAAACGACTGTCCGACTGGGATTGGGTGGATTCCATATACTCGCATATCCACGGCTTCGAGCATTACCGTGATCTGGCGCGTGAGAAGGCCAGCGAGGCGGCCCGCGTGTTCTCCCCCATGGTCGATGACGGCACGATGAGCGGCATGTTCGACAAGGAGTCGACCATCACGTTGGATCCGACCGCGCCGATCATCGTGTTCGACACGTCCGGTCCCGTGTTCCAGGATCCCACGTTGAAACGCGTGTACACCGCGGCGGTCAGCTCGTGGATCGACCGGCTGTTGCAGGCGCGTGACGGCCTGCGTCGCATCATCGTGTGCGAGGAGGCGTGGGATCTGCTGTCGAACCCGCAATTGGTCGACTCGTTGCAGACCCGGCAGCGTTCCGCGGGCCATTGGGGTTGCGCGACCTGGCTGATCGTGCATGGCGTTGCCGACATGACCCAGGTGTTCACCGCCGGTTCCGGCCTGCGCGGCAAGGTCGAACAGCTGATGAATCTGATGGAGACGAAGATCATCTACCGCCAGGGTGGCGAGAACATCCCCCTGCTGAACCGTCTCATCCCCGATCTGAGCGAGGACGAACTCGACCAGATCCCACGCCTGGCCCAAGGCTACGGCATCTGGCGCATCGGACACGAGCATCCACGCATGATCCTTCCCATCGCCGGACCCATGTGGGCGGACGTGTTCGACACGTCCGATTTGCGCAGGGCGTCGTGAAGGAGAAGATGATGTCAGGATTCCCCATCCACAAGCGTCATACAGGCTTTCTTCGCCCGTTCGAAGCCGGGCAGGTTCTCGTAGTGGTCGATGACCTCCTGATCAGGTTCCACCTTTTTCGCCTCGAACGTCCTGCCGGAGGCGCTGTACACCGTCAGGTCGTCGGTAAGCTCGAAGCTGGCGTTTCGATGTTCGACAACCCCGTCCGCCCGGTCAGTCGGGATCACTTCGGTCCGGGGGGACACAGCGAACAGCATCCTGGCCTCCCCCGGCGCGAGGCTGAGACTACCCCTGTCGTTGAGGACCGCGGAGCCATCCTTGTATTCGCCCTTCCCGTTGAATTCCGGGATGCATATCGTCATGTTCTCGGCGTCTTTGGTATCCCTGCTCAGGGATATGACGGTATCCTCCGTCCTGCCGCTATTGGCCATGACCATGGGGAACGTGGTCTGGATGGATATCCCGTCTTTTCCAATTGCCGGGTTAGGCGCAATCCCGTCAAGCATGAACCACGAGTAATCGGGGCCAGACCTGTCGAACTGCCAGTTGCCGACGATAATCTGATAGCCCGTCAGAACTATGGCAACGATCGTCGCCACGTCCGCAAGCAGGCTTATCACCTCAATCGCGCGTTTCCACCGTTTTGTCCATGCCGTCTTCGTACTTCTGCCGACACTCCTAGCCGTATCGCCGGCGCTCGTCGCTTTGGGGACGCTGGAGGCTTCCCTGCTCCCCGTGGAGTTCCTCTTCTTCGGGGTCTTCCGTCTTCTTTTAGCCATCCTTTTTCAATTCCCTTCCCATGTCTGGAGGTTTTCCATGGATCCCATAAACGATTTTATGTGCTCTGACGCCGGCCAGCGGCTGACGCTGGCCGTGCTGTTCATCGCCCTCGTGCTGAATCTGCTCTCCTTCGTGCTGAAGCTATGCGAATTGTTCCGCCGGTCGTTCAGTCAAGATGAGGTGGACGACTCCCCTCAGCAAGGTCAGTCCGACAATCCGGAGGATGAACGGGAGGGGCTGGCGTCATGACGGGGCATCGGATCACGGCACGCCGCGGCTACGACCGTGAGGAACTCAACGCGGACAACCGCAGCCAGGTCATGGGCGTGTGGCGGAAATTCGAATCGTCCAAGACGGGCGAATGGCTCGCCCGCCACACGAACCTGCTGGAACGGTTGAGCGACGAGGAAAGCCATCTCGTGGTCCGTGCGGGCGCGCTCGTATGCGTGCTCTCGTTGATCATGTCGATGGTCATGTTCCTCGCCGCCAGGGGCAGCATGCTCGCCTGGACGCTGTTCACCCTGCCCGTATTCGCCATCGCGTTCCTGCTCGTCATGGTCCTGTGGATCTTCTGGGACGCGTACCGTGATTCCGAGGAACGCGCCGCCGACTGGATCTCCACCCGACCGGGCATCGCATCCTGGCGTCAGATCGCCGCCGGCTACGGGCCGCGGGCCATCAACCGTGACGTGGTCCCGTCCGTACTGCCGCGCATGCTGGCGGATTTCCGCGACCGGAAGCCGGGCGCCGTCCACCCGCGCGCATGGCATGCCGCCTGGTATGTGGGCAAATCATGGAACATGGAGGTGTGGCTCGGCTCGGAACGACACATCTACGTCCTGGGGCCGACCCGTTCCGGAAAGACCGTGAGCGTCGTCATCCCCGCCGTGGTCGAGGCTCCGGGCTTCGTGCTCGCGACCTCCACGCGAGGCGACATCATCAAAGCGACCCGTTACCTGCGCGAATGCGGCGTGAAGGACCGTGTCCGCGGCGCATCGTTCGGCAATCGCGGGCCGGGAACCACGCACATCTTCGATCCCGAAGGCGTCGCGGAGAACGATCCGGACACGCGGCACAACATGCGTTGGACGCCATTGCAGGGTTGCGACGATCCGGCCGTCGCGATGCGCCGCGCGCAGACCATGGTCGCGATCGGCGGCATGGGAAGCGGCTCCAACAACCAGGAGTGGGGCGTGAGCGCCACCATGTACGTGCAGGCCATGCTGTACGCGGCGGCCATCGCGGACCGCACCATCAACGACTGCTACCGTTGGAGCCTGTCGCCGGAGGCCGCGCAGGAGGCCGCCGACCTGATCCGCAAGTACACGCCGGAACGCGAGATGGACCGTTGGGCCGCGACGTTGAACGCCCTGCCCCACGTCGATCCACGCCAGAAAGGATCGGAATGGTTCGGCGTGAAGAACGCGTTCAGCATCCTCGCCGATCCGAACGTGCGAGCCCGCATGAACCTGAGCCCGTCCGACCCGCGACTGATCGACCCGAAACGCATGGTGCTGCGCGGCGACACCGTGTACGTGCTGTCCAAGCCACGCCGTGACGGCGGCGTCGCCGGCAACGCGGGCATCTTCGTGAGCCTCCTGCTCGACACGTTCCAGGAGGCATGCCAGGACCTCGCGTTCGACAAGGCCTCCGGCTCGCGCGGCAAGATCGAACCCCCCGCACGGTTCGTGCTCGACGAACTGTCGAACATCGAGAAATGGCCCGGCCTGCGCAACGCCATCACCCAGGGCGGCGGCAACGGCTACCAGCTGATCATCGTGGAACAGTCCCGCCAGCAGATGGCCGACGAGAAGGACGGGTACGGCAAGGCCGTGGAACAGACCGTCTGGGAGAACTGCCATCGGATCATGCTCAAGGGCGTGTCCGACGACGAGACGTTGAAATGGTGGATCAGCCAGATCGGCACGCACCACCATACCCGCCGCGAATCCTCCTGGAATCCGGGACAGGGACCGTTGGGCGGTCTGACCACTCGCCACGAACGTGAGGAATCCGTCACCCAACAGGAACTGAGCCTCCTGCCCGTCGGCTACGCGCTCGTGGAACCATTGGGCCAGGCGCCCGCCCTCGTGCACATGATCATGTACATGCGCCGCGCATGGTGGCGCGAGGGATTGGAGGACCTGCGTCCCTCCGCGGGCCAGGCATGGCATGAGACGGAAGGAGCGACCGCATGAGCGACGACGCCGTGGACAAGTTCTTCGACGAGATGGTCTCCCCCGCGTCCACGCCGACGGAATCCACCCCGCCGGACGAGGCCGACAAGCCCGGGGAACCGGATGCGATCATGGACGACTCCACGGGACGGGACGAGCCGGAGTATGGGCCGTCCACCCCGGGTGGCGTGACGGACGGTTTGGAACGGCCGTCGTTCTGGACCGACGACATGGAACGCGACTTCCAGGAGGAAGTCAGGACCATGTTCGACGACATGGTGAACAGGCAGCGTGGCGAACTGTCCGTCAGGGAGCAATGCGAGCACGCGTACGAACAGTTGACCGCCGCCGTGAACGGCAAATACAAGGAGCTGACCGGCAAGGACCTGCCGTCCTCCATGGCGCGCAACCTGGACCAGCTGCTCACGCAGATCACCATGGCCCCGCTCAACGAGCCGGAGCATGGTCCCGGCCTGTGGGCCAAACTCCCGCAGAACTCCCTCGCCACCATGGTCGAGGCCCGCCCGTTGGACCTGACCGGCTCCCCCACGCGCATGGACATCGATCTGATGATGCTGCACACCATACGCATGGGCCGGTTCCTCACCACGCATTACACGGATTGGGCGCGCACCCTGCCATCCTGTTGGATCCGCCACGACGACGTGGTCCAGGAGGTCTACTCGCTCAAATGCTACATGGACATGATCGTCGCGAGCCCGAACGGCGGCCTGTACGCGCCGACATTGCAATCATTGATCCACTCGTCGTTGGAACGCGTCAAGGGATACCTGTCCTCGGCCGACACGTCCAGCGCGGACCACAAGCACCACCTGTCCACGGCGGACGACCGCAAACGCGAACAGGCGCGATGCGACGAGTACAGGCATTGGTTCGAACGCGACGGCGGTTGGGCCGGAGAGCCCGGCTTCGGACCGTCCTGGCGGTTCACGAACGCGTCCGAGGGATTGGACGCAGTATGCGATCTGATGACACCCACCCGCGTCGATGACGAGGATGATCGGGACGACAAGGCATTGTCCGACCAGGTCGACAAGTGGCGCGCCGGATTGGAAGGCCTGCGCGGCAACTATGCCATGGACCACAAGCCGGAGCATCTGGCCGCCGCGAGGAATGACGAGGAACGGATCCGTCGCGCCCTCCTGGACTACACGACCCGTGAACGGTCGAGCCGTGACCGGCTCGACCGTGCTGTCACGGCCGCCGTCAGACTCACGCGCGACCAGGAACGCTCCATGCTCATGACGGACGAGGACCGCCGCGCCCTCGCCGATCTGATCGACCAGGGACGGAGCATCCTCCGCGAATACGGAAGCAGCCAGTTCGACGACGCCTACCAGCCATGCTCCATCGACATGCAGGACGATCTGACCGAACGGTTGAACCGGCTTGTGGACGGTGATCCAGCCAACGTGTTCGACCATTGCGACCGTATGCTCGACCAGCTCGACGACGTGTTCGAACGTGGAAAGGACGGACGATGAGCAGCGAACAGCCCAGCCTGTTCGACCAGTTGACGCCGTCGGACTCGCTGCGTGACGATCTCGAATGGATCGACTCCCTGCAGGAAGACACGCAGGAGGACGACAAGCCCGCCAGGCAGGAACGCAAGCCACGCAAACGCCGCGGCCGGAAGAACATTCCAACCGAACACGAGCCTGAACAGCCCACTCCCCCGCCACCGCCGGCCAAACCCGGACACGAGCCCGAACAGCCCATGCTCATCGTGCCCGACATGACCCAAACGGATGAGCCCATCCCACCGGCCGGATTGGAGGCTCCGACCACCGTGATCGAACCGCCCGACCCGGAAACGCCGGATGGGAGTCCAGCCGAAACCACCGTGATCGGACCGGGACCCGAATCCGAAACGACCATCCTTCCGGAAGAGGTGTTGGAGGACGTGGCCGACCCCGACTCGCCCTCCGGCGACTCGAAGGCCATGACCTGGGTCAAACGCGGTCTGATCATCGCGGGCGCCGCCATCGTGCTGCTCATCATCCTCGCCCTGGCGGGCTCCCACTCGACGGCCGTCAAGGAGAAAACCGCCTATGAGCGCGTGCAAGCGTCCATGAGCCAACTGGCCGCATGCAACGGCAAAGCGAAAAACACGGTCGGCAATGCAGACAAGGCCGGCGTGGACGATAAGGACGTGGACACGCTACGTGACCTCGTCGCATCGAACGGCAAACTCATCCGATCCAAACGCGCCGGCCTGTCCATCAGCGAGTCCGAACGGCTCTCCACCAAGGCCGACAAGGCCACGAAACGAACCCGCACACTGGCCGGCAAGGTCGACCGGCTCGTCAAAGCCAAGCCGTTGACGGACGCGAGGAGGAAATGCCGAGACGCGTTGGACAAGGCCGTGAAAGCGTCGACGGACGCGAAACCATCGGATGATGCGACCCGCGCCGCGAAGACCACATTGGACAAGCTGATCGGCCAGGCCCGCAAGCTCGATGCGAAAACCACCGTCGACACGTGGAACGACATGGCATCCAAGCTCGACAAGGCGCGCGGGAACCTCTCCCAGGCATTGGACGCGAAAGCCAAAGCCGACGAGGAAGCCAAACGGCAGACCGAAGCGCAGGCGCAAGCCCAACAGCAAGCCCCGCAACAGCAACAGCAGACGATGCCCGCGCCGACACCGCAATACCGCCGCTCCTCCGGCTCTTCCGGCTCAGGCTCCACCAGCGTGCCGCAAGGCAACGGCGGAGGAACCACGAACAACAACAATGGCGGAACATCCAACGGCAACTCCGGCGGATGGTACGTGCCACCGGAAACCAACGACAACAGTCTGCCGAGCAACGACTCAAGCCTCTGACAAACGGGAAAGGAGCACAACAATGGGAAAGAACAAACATCGTCAGGCGTCCACGCCCGAATCGAAGAAGCAGGCGGCCGTCTGGTGCGCGATCGCCATCATCGCCATCACCGTCATGGTCCTGGTCGCCAACCCATGGAAACAGCAGACGTCCACGACGTCCACGCCGCAATCCAGCCAATCCACACAGACACGATCCCACAAACAGAACAAGAAAAAGAAGACGACGAAACCGTCCGGCACCCTGCAACAGCAGGCACAATCCATGTTCACCGGCGACGCGGAACAGATCGCCGACGACGTACGCGACCTGTTGAACGCGCCGGAGAACTCGAACGTCGACACGCTCGGCAACCTGCTGTACCGGCATAACCGTCAGGATCTAGCCGAAGCGACGGACCTGTACGACGCGATCGGACAGCAGAAGGACATCGACACGATCCGCAGCCTCGCACGCGAATGGTATCCGCAAGCCATGCAGGCCGGCATCGAGGCGAGACGAGACGACCTCTCGTCCGGATTGGACAACACCGCGCGCGAGGTCGCCACCATCAAACAGGACAACCTGTCCGGCACGCAAGGCTGCGGCGATCTCAAAGCCGCGTACGAGACCGCGAAACGACTCGTGGACTCCAAGTCGGATGATTACGACGCTTTGACCAAAGCCCAGCAGAATCTGACCACGGCGATGAGCGGCTGCGCGACCAACCTCGATCCGACGAACCGGGAGAAAGTGTTCGGCCAACCGCAGGGAACCCTCAAGGAAGACAAGGAGTAGGAACATGTCCACCACGAACAACCGCTCTTGGAAAGCGCTACTGCCACGGAACGGCGGCATCGGAGTGTGCCCGCAGATCGGCAGGGTGAAGATCCCGCCCGTCTGCCCACGTTCCACGCTCAACCTCACCGGAGGCAGACGCATCAAAACCGTACGCGCCTGCTGGTTCGAGGGCGACGAGGCACGTTTCGTCTCCCTCATGCCGTCGACCGGCCGGATCCGCAAGGAACTGGACTCGTTGAAGGGCGGCGAGACGGTCGAATTCATCGGACGTCCCTGCGAATGGCATGACATGTCTGGGCAGAACTACTACATCGTCATCGTCACCAACATGGACATCATCGAATCGGAAAGCTTCGCGAACATGTCCAAAGATTAAGGCTCTGTTAGACCAAGGTTGACCCGGAAGGCATGCTCGCCAAAAACCCGCTTGT
>ENA-OROR01001515-OROR01001515.1-human-gut-metagenome-genome-assembly--contig:-NODE-1515-length-14518-cov-18.202655_pt1 | contig 14518 bp, 10 predicted proteins | sample MGYA00242135_ERZ509060 | MGnify/ENA primary metagenome ERZ509060 (study PRJEB26280, sample SAMEA2338742) | human gut metagenome | biome: human gut; feature: human-associated habitat; material: faeces... | reverse complement strand
GTTATGAGCCGGCTGCATCACTGTCTGAGCGAAGTTTGCAACGGAGCGAGTTTGATAAGACGGCTCATGCTTTTAGCAGATTTATGGCAGCTTAGAATATCTTAGATCCCGAAACCGCACACGAAACAAACTGTTTTTCTGCGCGTCCCTTTGAGACCTCTAATATAAGTTACAAAAAAGCCCTGATATCCATATACTGAACACCAGGGCTCCCATTTCATTTATTTACATGGCAGATGCTACTCTGAGACAATCACAGACTTGGACGAATCACCTTTGGTCTGCATCCTGCATCTTCGAGAGCTTTAACAATCTCATTCTTATGATCTGTGCCAAAAGCCTCCAATGTGATCTTAAGTTCCACTGCCGCATTTCTGTTCGTGCTTACAAACTGGTTATGATCCAGCTTGATAACATTGCCCTGAGCCCTGGCGATCACGCTTGCCACGCGTACCAGTTCGCCCGGCTTATCCGGAATGAGCACAGATACTGTGAAGATTCTGTCTCTCTGGATCAGACCATGCTGAACAACAGAAGACATGGTAATAACATCCATGTTTCCACCGCTTAAGATAGAAACAATCTTCTTTCCCTTCACATCCAGATGACGAAGCGCTGCCACTGTCAGAAGACCGGAATTCTCTACGATCATCTTATGGTTCTCAACCATGTCAAGGAAAGCAACAATCAATTCATCATCCTCGATAGTGATGATATCGTCCAGATTCTTCTGGATATACGGGAAGATTTTCTTTCCGGGTGTCTGTACGGCAGTACCGTCAGCAATCGTATTTACGTGCGGAAGAGTCACAACCTCACCCTTCTTCAGAGAAGCCTTCATGCAGGCAGCCCCTGCCGGTTCCACACCAATGACTTTGATATGTGGATTTAACAGCTTCGCAAGTGTGGAAACACCTGTTGCAAGTCCGCCTCCACCGATCGGAACCAGAATATAATCAACAAGCGGAAGCTCCTGAACGATCTCCATTGCAATGGTACCCTGTCCTGTGGCAACTGCCGGATCATCGAAAGGATGGATAAAGGTATATCCCTCTTTCTCAGCAAGTTCCAGTGCATGTGCACATGCCTCATCATATACATCACCATGCAGGATAACCTCTGCACCGTAACTCTTTGTTCTCTCAACCTTGATCAGCGGAGTTGTGGTAGGCATAACGATCACTGCCTTCACACCATATTTATGCGCAGCATAGGCAACACCCTGTGCATGATTTCCGGCGGATGCTGTGATCAGACCTTTATTTCTCTCTTCATCGGAAAGAGTGCTGATCTTATAATAGGCACCACGAACCTTATATGCACCTGTACGCTGCATATTCTCCGGTTTTAAATAAACCTTATTTCCTGTAAGTTCGCTGAAATAGCTGCTCTTGATCAGCTTTGTTTCCTGTGTGACCTGTTTTACGATCTCTGATGCCTGTTCAAAACTCTCTAAAGTAAGCATTGTTTTTTCCTCCATTTTGTCCTAAATGTACTCCCAGAATCTTTTTGTACTTGATTTGACTCCGAAAGTACATCCTAATCTTAAGCGTCCGGGTTTTCTTTATGGTCTACATCAAACAACGCATTTACAAATGCATCTGCATCGAATTTCTGAAGATCGTCAATACTTTCTCCTACGCCAATGTACTTCACCGGAATATCCAGTTCAGACTGGATGGCAACTGCAATACCTCCCTTGGCAGTTCCGTCCAGCTTGGTAAGGATAATACCGCTGACATTTGCGACCTCCGCAAATTGTCTCGCCTGTGCAAGGGCATTCTGTCCGGTGGTACCATCCAGCACTACCAGTGTCTCCAGATATGCATCCGGATACTCCCTCTCCAGGATCCTGTAAATCTTGCGGAGTTCTTCCATAAGGTTCTTTTTATTATGAAGACGTCCTGCTGTATCGCAGAGAAGTACGTCTGCATTTCTTGCTTTGGCTGCAGCCACCGCATCATAGATAACAGATGCAGGATCTGCTCCCGCCTGTCCGCCGATGATCTCCACACCTGCACGGTTCGCCCACTCAGTAAGCTGCTCTCCTGCTGCTGCGCGGAAAGTATCGGCTGCTGCAAGGATAACCTTCTTGCCCTGGTCTTTTAATTTTCCTGCAAGCTTTCCTACTGAAGTGGTTTTTCCGACACCATTGACACCGATCACCAAAACTACGGATCTGCGGTTCTCAAATTCATACTCTGTGCTGTCCACACGCATCTGATCCTTGATCTCATTGATCAGAAGCTGTTTACATTCCATCGGTTCCTTAATATGACGTTCGGAAACCTCATTCTTTAAATTCTCAATAATAGAAGTGGTCGCATTGATCCCGATATCACCCATGATCAGAATCTCTTCCAGCTCTTCATAAAAATCTTCATCAATACTGGAAAAACCACTGAAAATACTGTCAAATCCGGCTACGATATTGTCTCTGGTCTTTGCCAGTCCACTGACTAATCGTTTAAAAAAACCTTTCTTTTCTTCTGCCATGTGAAACTCCTCCTGTTACTGGGTAAGCTGATTCTCCACCAGATCGACGGAAACCAGTGTGGATACCCCTTTTTCCTGCATGGTAATACCATAAAGCCGGTCTGCGGCGTTCATAGTTCCACGTCTATGGGTTATTATAATAAATTGTGTGTTTTTCGTCAACTTCTGTAAATATCCGGCAAATCGCCCAACATTGGAATCGTCCAGCGCTGCCTCGATCTCATCCAGCAGACAGAACGGTGACGGCTTCAGATTCTGGATCGCGAAAAGAAGTGCGATAGCTGTCAGAGCTTTTTCCCCGCCGGAAAGCTGCATCATATTCTGCAGTTTCTTTCCCGGCGGCTGGGAAATGATCTTAATTCCTGCCTCCAGGATATCTGCCTCTTCATCCAGCTCCAGAGTTCCTTTTCCGCCTCCGAACAATTCCTTAAATGCCTTGTCAAATTCCTTCTGGATCTCGCCGAATTTCTCAGAAAACTGTTTCCGCATTCCCTCATCCAGCTCCTGAATGATCTGTTCCAGAGTTTTCTCCGCTGTGACCAGATCCTCATACTGGCCGGACAGAAAGGTGTGTCTTTCCAGAAGTTCCTTATAATCCTCAATAGCATTTACATTTACAGGTCCCAGCTTTCTGATATCATCTTTAATCTGAGCTGCCTGTCGCTTCATCTGCGAAAGATCAGTAAGTTCCTCTTTTCTGTAGGAAACAGCATTATTGGGAGTAATCTCATACTCGGACCACATATAGGCAATCCGCTCTTCCCTGTTCTCCTCCAACTTGTCCATCTGTCCCTGCAGACGGTAACATTCCTTATCCAGAAGTCCGATCTGACCGGACAGATAATCTCTTTTCTCAAAAAAATCTTTATGCTGAGAAGTTCTGCTCTCTTTCTCCTTCTGCAGATTTTTCAGCTGCATCTGTGCCTGTTCTTCATGAAGGACAGACTCTTCCGACTCTTTTTTCAGCTGGATGATCATCTCCTGCTTCTTTTCCATCTCTTCACTGCTGTGAGCAAGAGACTGATAAATATCCTCTTTCTCAGTCATAAAAGCTGTGATTTCTGCTTTCAGACGGCTCAGGTTTTCCTGGTCAAATTTCTCTTTCTGTTCAAGAGCGGATGACTGAAGACGGATTTCTTCTAACTCCCGGGTGATTTTCTTCTCTTCTTCTTTCCATTCATCCAGTTCTGACTGCTTTGCCTCAATAAAACTCTCCAGTTCTTTCTCATCCTGCTTTGAATTCTCCAGTTCCCTGGCAATCCGGTCATGATCCTGCCGGATTTCCATGACCTGGCGTTTGATCTCTGCCTGATCTCTGTTGATCTGAGCATATCCGCTTCGGATCTCCTCAGCTTTCTTTTCCTGCTGTTTGATATTCATTCTGGCAGTATTCTGTTCTATATATTTCTGACGGAGTTTTTCCTGAAATCCTGCAATGGCATCACGAAGCCTGTTTCTCTGATTTTTATTTTCCTCAACAGCATTCTGCATTTCGGTCAGATTCTGCTTCAGCTGACTTACTTTTGTTTCCAGTTCCTCTATTTCACGCCGTCTTCCAAGCAGATTGCTGTTGTTTCTGAAGGCACCGCCGGTCATGGAACCTCCCGGGTTTAAGGATTCACCCTCTGTTGTGACCATTCTCAGACTGTGTCTGTATTTTTTTCCTATTGCAATGGCATGATCAATGTTATCAATTACCAGCACTCTTCCAAGAAGGAATTTCGTGATCTGCTGATACTGAGAAGCTACGGACACCAGTTCGCTGGCAATCCCCACAACGCCCGGCTCTTTCAGTGCTTCTTTCGGTGTAAACTCACCTCTGGGACTTATGCTGCTCATGGGAAGAAAGGTCGCACGTCCATAACGATTCTTTTTCAGAAATTCGATCATGGTTTTGGCAGTCTGCTCATTATCTGTAACAATATTCTGAATGCTCCCACCAAGAGCTGTCTCGATAGCGATCTCATAATCTTTGTTTACCTGGATCAGATCTGCGACAACACCCTGGATTCCCGGAACACGTTCTTTTTGTTCCATAACTCTCCGAATACTGTTTCCGTATCCATCATAGCGCTCCGCGATATTTCTGAGAGAATCCAGCCGGGATGCCTCTCTGTGATAGGCTGTCTGTTCTGCTTCCAGCTTTGTGTTCTGTTCCTTCAGCTTTTCCTGAATCTTCATCACACTCAGATTCAGATGTTCACATTCCTCATTGGCATTTTCAATCTGGGATGTAATCTCATCATACTGTTTCCGGGCTGTAGTCAGAATAGTCTGCTGCTCTTCCTCTTCACTCTTCAGTCTGAGAATACGCTGGCTGATCTCTGCCTTACGGATTTCTGCCTGTTCCATCATTGCATCAAATCTCTGGGCTTTACCCTTGACATTGGCACGGCTGTTCAGAATTTCAATGATCTCATTTTTGCCATTCTCCACTTCGAGAGTACAGGCTTCCATATTCTCCTGCGCTGTCCTTAATTTCTCTTCTTCCTCAGAAAGTTTCTTACGGACAGCCTTTAACTGTGCATAAATATCCGTTTTTTCTTCTTCAAGTTTCTTCTTTGAATCTGTTCTTACTGAAAGTTCAGCCTCAATAGTCTGGATACGTCCCTTATAATGCTCTTCATTCTGTGCCCCTGCCAGTATCTGCTCATTTAATACATTGATCTGGCCTTCCAGCTGTTGTTTACGGATTGCCTGCTCCTGACCGGAAATGCGAAGTGCATCCATTTTGGAATTTAAATCTTCCAGCTCCTGTTCCAGACGTTCATATTCCATCTTGGTCCGGTCATAGGAACTCTGGGTATCCTTCAGCTGATTCTGCGCAATTATGTTCTTCTCTTCCAGTTCCTTGAGTTCTTTGGCTGCAGCAGCATACTCCATCAGGAACATATTCACATCCAGTTCCTTAAGAGTCTCTCTTTTGGAAAGATAAACTCTTGCTGTCTCTGACTGTTTCTCCAGTGGTTCCAGCTGTCTGGTAAGCTCCGAGAGGATATCTGTCACTCTGACCAGGTTCTGGCGTTCTTCCTCCAGTTTTTTGATCGTGGTATTCTTTCTTCTCTTAAATTTAACAATACCTGCTGCCTCATCAAAAAGCTCTCTTCTCTCTTCCGGTTTACCGCTTAGGATCCTGTCGATCTGTCCCTGTCCGATAATGGAATATCCTTCTTTACCGATACCTGTATCATAAAACATCTCATTGATATCTTTCAGTCTGCAGGCACTTCCGTTGATCTTATATTCACTCTCTCCTGAACGGTAAAGCCTTCTGGTAACCGTAACCTCGTTAAAATCAACCGGAAGCTTATGGTCTGAATTATCCAGTGTGATCGCCACCGATGCATAACCCAGGGGTTTTCTTGTCTCTGTACCGGAGAAAATAACATCCTGCATATTTCCTCCTCGCAGAGATCTGGCACTCTGTTCACCCAACACCCATCTCACCGCATCACCGACATTACTCTTTCCACTTCCGTTCGGACCTACAATACCGGTGATCCCGTTATGAAATTCAAAATTGATCTTTTGGGCGAAAGACTTAAATCCCTGTACCTCTATATTCTTTAAATACATAATTCTCCTGTTTATTTTCTGAGTACACGAATCGCCTGGTATGCTGCGGCCTGTTCTGCTGCTTTCTTTGTATGACCGCTTCCCTGTCCCATCACTTTTCCGTTTACTCTTGCCTCCACAGTAAAGTTTTTGTTATGATCCGGGCCTTCTTCTTTTGTCAGAATATATTCCACCGGCTGTGTTCCGTTTTCCTGCACGATTTCCTGCAGGATGGTCTTGCTATCATAAAAGAGCTGTTTGTGTTCAATATCATTCAGGATAAAATTCAGCACAAACTCCTTTGCATTAGCAAAACCACCATCCAGATAGATAGCTCCCAGTAAAGCCTCTGTTGCATCAGAGACGATAGAATCCCTGTTTCTTCCGCCTGTCATATCCTCGCCCTTTCCAAGCAACAGAAACTGCGGCAGTCCGAATTCTCTTGCACAATAGGCAAGGCTTGGCTCACACACCAGGCTGGCTCTCTTCTTTGTCAGCTCTCCCTCCGGTATCTGGGTAAATCTTGCATACAGATAATCACTGCTGATCAGCTCCAGCACAGCATCTCCCAGAAACTCCAGTCTCTCATTGCTGCCCAGCTTCCCCAGCTTCTTCTCATTTGCATAGGAACTGTGAGTCAGTGCCTGTGTAAGATAATGTTTATTTTTAAAATGATATCCTATGATTTCTTCTAATTCTTCTGTCTTTCTATTCATTCCTCTAACCCTCTCCATATGCGCAGGGCTGTCATCTGACAACCCTGCGACATCATTTTTTGCAACTGCTCAGTGCGCCTGTATTATGCTCCTGTCAAATTTCAGACTGCCGGACAGTTACATTTTTATTTAATTGTCCGAATTGCTTCAACAGCATCACCGACTGTCTGAATCTGTTCGACAGATTCATTATCCAGCTCAATGTCATACTCCTCTTCAATCCCCATAATAATCTGAAAAATATCAAGAGAGTCTGCACCAAGATCATCTACAAATGTAGTGTCTTCTGTGATCGAATCTGCATCAATATTCAGAACCTCTGCTATGATAGCTTTTATTTTCTCCAGTTCCATCTTCAACCCTCCTTCCTGTTTCTGTTCCTGTCCTGCTCTATTTTGCTCCGGACTTCAGTACTTCCTGATCCTCCAGGATACGCTCTGCGATCTTCTCGTTGATCTTCTCCTGTTTAAACTGTACACACTGGAAAATACCATGTTTGATCTCAATGGCTTTGGCACTTCCATGCGTCTTTACCACAAGTCCTTTAAGCCCCAGAAGCGGTGCTCCGCCATATTCCGTTGCATCAAAGGATTTCAGAGTTTCTTTCAGTGCAGGCTTTACCAGAAGTGCACCGATCTTACTTCTTGTGCTGGTCATCATTCCTTCTTTGATCTTCTGGACCAGGGCAGAACCAACTCCCTCATATAATTTAAGGATCACATTTCCCACAAATGCTTCGCATACGACCACATCCGCATATCCTGCCGGAATATCTCTGGCTTCTATACTTCCGATGAAATTAATGCTTTTGCATTCTTTCAGAAGGGGGAAAGTTTCTTTTACAAGTGCATTTCCCTTCTCCTCTTCAGCCCCGTTATTTACAATGGCAACTTTTGGATTTTTAATACCAACTACGTTCTCCATATAAATAGAGCCCATCTTCGCAAACTGCACCAGATGCGATGGACGTGCATCCACATTGGCACCACAGTCGATCAGAAGGGAAACACCCTTCGTGGTAGGGATCAACGGTGCAAGAGGCGGCCTCTCCACACCTTTACTTCTGCCTACCAGTACCTGTCCGCCAACAAGAACAGCTCCTGTACTTCCTGATGAAACAAAGGCATCTGCCTCCTGTTTCTTAACCATATTCAAACCTACTACGATTGATGAATCTTTTTTCTTACGGATCGCAAAAACAGGGGGTTCTGCTGTCTCGATCACCTGGGATGCATTGACAACCTGGATCTGGTTCTTCGGATATCCGGAATATTTCGCCAGTTCCTTATCTATCACTTCCTGTTTTCCTGTAAGAATTACTTTTATGTCCTGTCTCTCTGTTACAGCTTCCACTGCAGCTCTGACAGGTTCTGCCGGGGCATTATCCCCGCCCATTGCGTCCACTACAACTCTGACCTGTTCTGCCATATTTTTATATCTCCTGTTCACTTACTGTTCACTCACAGATGTCAGAATCAAAAGATATTTTCTATTACTGACCCGGCATCCGCAAATTGCCCCGCTGCAAAGCAGCTCCTGCAATCTTCCATAATCTGTATCATACTAAAGAACCCTCTGCAAAGTCAATAGCATCTGAAAAAAATCACTTTTCACTTTTTTGTGCCTCGATTCGCTCCGCCAGATCATTCAGATAAACCCACCTGTCCATCTTCTCATCCAGATCTGCCTGTGCCTTCTCCTTCTGCTCCATGATCTCACGAAGCTTCACAGAATTGGTGGCATTGGCCTCCATATCCTTATCCAGCTTCTCCAGCAGTTCCTCCAGCGCTGCAATATCATCATCGATAGTTTCAAATTCCCTCTGCTCTTTATAGGTAAATTTCAGCTTCTGGGGACGATTCTGCTTCCAGTCTGCCTGAGCCGACTTCTTCTTTTCCGCACCAACTGCAGTGCTCTGTCCTTCAGATACTGCCCCGCCTTTTCTCGCCAGCGCCTCTGTATAATCCGTATATCCGCCCTCATACTGGGTCAGATGTCCATTCCCCTCAAAAGCAAAAATCCTGTCCACAATATTATCCAGAAAATACCTGTCATGAGACACTGCGATCACAATCCCTGCAAAAGAATCCAGATAATCCTCCAGAATGGTCAGTGTAGGAATATCCAGATCATTACTTGGCTCATCCAGAAGAAGCACATTCGGCGCCTCCATCAGAACCTTCAGCAGATACAGACGCCTCTTCTCACCACCTGACAATTTGGCAATGGGTGCATACTGCATGGCAGAATCAAAGAGAAACCTCTCCAGCATCATTGTTGCGGAAATCTTCCCGTCTCTGGTCGGAATATACTCTGCCACGTCACGGATATAATCGATCACACGCTGATTGGTATCCATATCCGGCACTTCCTGTGCAAAATACCCTATGCGAATGGTTTCTCCAATTTCCACTTCTCCTGCATCCGGCTGTATCATCCCATCAATAATCTTGATGAGTGTTGACTTTCCGCACCCATTAGGACCAATAATCCCAAGACGCTGATTGCGCAGCACAATATAATTAAAATCATCCAGGATCTTCTTCTCACCAAAACTCTTGCTGATATGGTGAAGTTCGATTGTCTTCTTTCCCATACGTGTCTCAACAGAATCCAGCTCCACATTCGCATCACGCACCGGAGCCTTTCCGTTCTTCAGTGCCTCCAGGCGTTCCAGACGTGCCCGCTGCTTGGTACTTCTGGCTCTGCATCCACGCTTTGCCCACTCCAGTTCCATGCGGAGTACGCTCTGTCTCTTCCTCTCACTGGCAAGCTCCATCTCCTCACGCTCTGCCTTCAGTTCCAGAAACTTCGAGTAATTAGCCTCATAAGCATAAAGGCCGCCATGGGAAATCTCCAGAATCTTATTAGTAACCCTGTCGAGGAAATATCTGTCATGAGTAACCATGATCACAACGCCCTTAAAACTTCTCAGAAAGTCCTCCAGCCAGGTCACCATCTCATTATCCAGATGGTTGGTAGGCTCGTCCAGAAGCAGCACATCACAGGGATTCACCAGAGTCCTTGCCAGTGCCACCCTTTTCTTCTGTCCCCCGGATAAATGATCGATCTTCTCCTCATGGTCTGTAATTCCCAGCTTATTTAGAACATTCCTTGCCTCGCTCTCAGTACTCCAGTCCTTCTGCCACTTTCCTTCTGCCACATAATCCAAGACAGAAGCTCCCTGCGGAAACTCCGGCATCTGCGGAAGATACGTGATTCTCAGGCCATTTTGAGTGATCACCTGTCCCTCATCCGGCTCCTCCAGACCGCCGATGATCTTCAGAATCGTAGACTTCCCGGTCCCATTAATCCCGATGATCCCAATCTTATCTCCCTGATGCACCCCGTAGGAAACATCATCCAGCACCACCTTCTCACCAAACACCTTAGAAACATGCTCTATATTCAGAATATTCATAAATTCAAACCTCTCTCGTAATTTTCGCTTCCTGTCTGTTTCTGCTCATCTGTAACACTTCCACAAAAACTATAGAATTCGCTCCTCATTATACCATCTTCCCAGCCATTCTAAAACCCCCGGCACAGAAAAAACACTCCCCTCCGAATAAATCTATCCGAAGAGGAGTATCCTCAAAATCACATATTTTTGTTCCTGAAAAAGAATTGCTTAGTTCATCTCAGTTCCATTCTCAACTGCATACTTCAGTCCCTGCACAGCAACCGCCAGCGTAGCTTCCTCTACAGTAGCGCTTCCAAGATCACCCATATCCAGTGTCAGTGTATCATCATCATTCACTGCCACGCCAAAAGTAAGTGCCATCTCAGAAACTTCATCAGTAATCGTCACAGTACCATTCTCTTCATCAAAAGTACCTTCGCCAACAAAGCTTACATAGTTATCATCCTGATCGATCACAAGTACTGAGCAGAAAGTTCCATCCTCATTAGCTGCATAAATAAAAGTCTCACCCGCTTCTGTTTCGCCGGAATAACACTCTGTCAGGATATCACCCATATCCTGATAAGTCTGATTGTAATCCGACTCATCACCGTCTGCCTCATAAGGCTCCAGGGTTGCAGTCAAGTCCAGACTGTCCGGATCATAAAGTTCCAGAAGATTCTCTTCCTCATTTGCCTGCACCAGATAAGTTACCATATTTTCATCATCATACGTGCCGTCGTCATTTGCGAACTGCATTACCAGAGCTGTATATTCTCCGTCTGAACTCAGTAGACATACACCAAGAACATCCTGCTCTTCATCCTTCCACTGACCAAAAAACGAATTATCTTTGTAGAATCCGTAGATATCTCCTGCGCTGTCCTTCCAGAGTCCTAACATTGCCTCTGATACATCCGCGACATCTCCGTCATCTGCTGCTTCTTCTGTAGTCTCCTCTGCTGCCCATACCGGAACAACCATAGAGCTTACCATTGCAGCAGCACAAAGACCTGCCATTATTTTTTTCCAGTTTTTCATATTTTTTTACCATCCTTTCTTAAAATGTGTGTACATATTTCTAAACTGAATTTCTATGTTCTTACTATAAAAAATTTCAGTCTTATTTTCAAGATACATGGGATTAAATGACATTTTTCATGAAATATGGAAAAATGAATAAATACTTATGGTATTACTTGTTTTCAGTAAGGAATCCGTACTTGAATAACTCATGAAAATACGCTAAAATACAAATTATGTTTAAGTTAATTTAGGAGGTACTCCTTTTGAATATTGCAATCCTTGACGATTCAAAGGAAGATCTGCGTCAGGTAAAATCTGTCATTTCTTCTTATTATGAATCCCAGAATACATCCGCAGACATCCATTTGTATTACAGCGCAGAAGCTTTTTTTACTAAATACATACCCGGATTTTACGACCTGATCATTATGGATATTTATATGGGCAGTATGACCGGTATGGATGCAGCCAGAAAGCTCCGCGAAGCCAGGGATACAGCTGCTCTGATTTTTATTTCAAGCAGTGATTCCTTTGCTGTGGCAAGCTATGATGTACAGGCATCCTACTATCTGCTGAAGCCCTTTGACCCGGAGAAGCTTTGCCGGATCCTCTCAACAATCCAGTTCAGGCAGTCGCAGAATTCCAGATATATAGAGCTGATCTCCGACCGTACCCCTGTAAAGATCCCTGTCAGGAGCATCCTGTACGTGGATACCTACCGCAATGCAGTTCAGGTACATACCACAGATGCAGGCATTATACGCTCCTACATAACCTTCCAGAAATTCGAAGAGCTTCTGGAGGGAATGAAATGTTTTCTCTCCTGTTACAGAGGCTGTATCGTAAATATGGATCACATCGAGAAATCCACAGATGAAGGCTTTGTTATGGACAATCAGGAGCTTGTTACTGTACGCAAGCGTGGCTCCAACGCAATAAAAAAAGCATATCTGGAATACTTATTCTCTTCAGACTCTGATAAATAAGTATTTCCGATATGCCTCTTCCCCTCCGGGCAGTAACTATTTATTTACTGTACTGTTTTCACCGGCAGAAAGATATTTACTTTAAAAATACCCTCTTCTGTATTAAAAACTACATATCCGCCCATTCGTTGTACCACTTCTGCCACAGACGCTGTTCCGATTCCAAAGCCTTCATGCTTTGTTGAATAAAAAACTTTTTCCCTTCGCTGGATTCCATTGGAATATGGATTTGAAATCTCTATCAGAAGCTTCCTGTTCTTAACCTTTGTAAGCATCTTTACATAAGGCTTATTTTCCGGTAGCAGATCTTTTACTGCATCTACGGCATTTTCCAGAAGATTTCCATATATTTTGCACAGATCTGTATCTGAAATGCCAATATTCTGCGGCAGCATCATATCACATTCAAAAGGAATCCCTTTCTCTCTCAGTTCTCCTGCATAAAAATGGATCACTGCATCTACGGCCATGTTTCTGCAATAACAGATTAGCTTTTCCCCTTCTGTTATAACGGATGCATACTCCTGCAGGTATTCCATCATCTCCTGATATTTTCCCTGCTGGGTGTAAGACATGATGGTGCGCAGATGGTGTCTCATATCATGGCGCATCCTGCTGATCTCATCCATCTTTTCTGTAAGTTCCTCATAATTCTGTTTCTGTATCTGCAGTTTCTGTTCCATCTGACGGCTGTATTCTCTATAGGTAAGCTGAAATCTGTAAGCATTGGCAAGATCCATCCACAGAGTCAGTCCCACACTGGCTACAAGCACTGCTGCACCAATTTCCGTAAACCACCCGCCAATGATCGGCTCATATAATCTCCATATCCTGTCTGCTGCCAGAGACGCTGCATAAACAACAATTCCCACTAAAAGTACATTACTGTACTTCTGTTTTATCTCCTTTACACTTCTGAAAAGCAGATAACCGGCTGCTGCCCACTTCAAAATCTCTGTAAGCTTAGAGATCAGATACAGCCCTGTTGCAGACTGGGCTCTGCTGCACAGCATTTCTGCCACAAAAACCATCACTCCGGCTGTGGCGGCCACACCTGCAAGAATTTCCGGAATCCTTTCCTCACCTCCCAGGATCTTCTGTTGTACCAGCATAACACCGGCAAACATCAGATAATAGAACAATGCCTCCATTCCATAACAAGGCTGTACTTTTACTTCAACAAAGGAATGCAGGATCGGATAAGAACCATATCCCAGCACACAGATACAAAGCAGGGCAAAAAGTCCAAACTCCACTTTTTTAGTTCGCATATACATATACACTGAAAAAATCAGGACAAAAAATGTAAAAGCCATAAATACCACAGCAATCATAAGTGACAACCCGCGGATAATATTCACTTTAAAAGGAGAAGCCAAAACCGGCACATACTGAATTCCCGATGACACCGAATGTTTGTCTGTCACTGCGATCACAATCTCTGCAGTTCCTTTTCCCTCAAAGGTAAATACCCTGTTCTGAATCTGCTCCTGGTAATTGTCCGGATCCGGATTTCCCATCTGCCCCATCAATTCCCCATTAATATACAGCTTGTAAGCAGAAAAAATCTCTGTCAGGCCAATAGCATATTGTTTTTCTTTTTCAGGAAGCACCAGGGTCATCCGATAGGTACCACTTCCAAAAGGAGATTTATTTTTGTCGCCCAGGTCCATTCCACCGTACTCGCCAATGGAAACATAACGGCTGTAGTAGTCCTCCTTCTGTTCCTTTATTTCCTGCGGTGTCAGCAATACATCCGGATAATATTCCCATTCCCTGGCAAGATAATGCACAGAATCATCATCAGGCACATAGAGGATTCCCTGAATGGCCTGGTCCCCCCTGGCCGTATATTTGTTATCAAAGCGGTAAAACAGAAAGAATATGCCCATAGTCAATGCAAATACAGTTGCTATAAGTAGTAATGAATATTTCCAGTTCTTCTTCATTGCTGACACCTCCTTCTGTTTTCGGGTGCTTTTTTTGCTTTTCCTCTGTCCCTTATCTGCGTTTTTTACAAAATACAAAAATAGCAGCAAATGCCATGATACATACTGCCAGTAATGTAGGTATTATCATCAGAAGCTGCCTGCCGGAAGCTTCTGTTTTCTGTTCTGTTTTCTCTTCCGGCACCGACTCTTCTTCTGTAAATCCTGTATCTTCTCCATCTGAAACAGCTTCCACACTGTCCTCATCCGTCTGATCTCCCATACTTTCTGATTCTCCATCTATGAGGAAATAGTCTCCTGTCTGGCTGATTTCCATACGGAGAACATTTTGCTTTTCCTGATAATTCACTGCATATTGATTTCCCTGCACATCCTCCGCTTTTACTG
>ENA-OROR01001510-OROR01001510.1-human-gut-metagenome-genome-assembly--contig:-NODE-1510-length-14545-cov-2.773775_pt1 | contig 14545 bp, 8 predicted proteins | sample MGYA00242135_ERZ509060 | MGnify/ENA primary metagenome ERZ509060 (study PRJEB26280, sample SAMEA2338742) | human gut metagenome | biome: human gut; feature: human-associated habitat; material: faeces... | reverse complement strand
CTGGCCGCCAGGGGAGTGGGCAGGTCATCCAGATCGAACCAGCCGACGCTCAGGCTTTCCTCGTCGCCTACGAACGGCTCGGCATTACCGCCGGGCTTCAGGGCGCACAGGAACGAATGATCCATGTACATGGTGTTGTCGCCATTGGCGTAGGTCAGTACCTTGTTTGACGAGGTGACGGCCACCAAATCGGTGACGATGGCATCGATGCCCGTCTCCTCCTTGATTTCGCGCACCACCGTGTCCGCCGGCTGTTCGCCCGGCTCGTTGATGCCGTAGACCATCGCCCATTCGCCCGTGTCCGAACGACGGCCCAACAGCAGTTGACCATGTTCGTTCAGTACACAACCGGTCACGCCATTGAGCCACAACAGATCATGGCCGATCTTCTTACGCAATTCCAACACAAATTCCGGAGTGGACACATTGCCTCCTTAGTAGAAAAGAAGCTCCCTCATCAGAGGGAGCTTAGGTTACTTCGCTTGGGCAGCCTGCTCGGCCATCCAGGCTTCGACGTCGTCGATCTGCTTCGGGATGCCGGCGGAAATCCATTCGGGGCCGTTCTCGGTCATGAGCACGTCGTCCTCGATGCGGATGCCGATACCGCGGTATTCCGGCGGAATCAGCAGATCATCCTCGCGGAAGTACAGACCGGGCTCGATGGTGAAGATCATGCCGGGCGTGATCTTCGCGCCCTGATAGGACTCATAGCGGGCTTGCGCGCAATCATGCACATCAAGACCTAGGTGGTGGGCCACGCCGCAGGCGAGCCAACGGCGGTGCTGCTGGCCTTGCGGGGACAGTGACTCCTCGACGCTCACCGGCAGCAGACCCCAATCGTGCAGACGCTCGGCGATCACACGCATGCAGGCGTGGTGGATGTCGGAATAGGTGGCACCCGGCTTGGCGGCTTCGAAACCGGCCTGCTGCGAGTCCAGCACGGCCTGGTACAGACGCTTCTGGAAGTCGGTGAACTTGCCGTTGGTCGGGAAGGTGCGGGTGATGTCGGCCGTGTACAGGGAATCGACCTCAACGCCGGCATCCACCAGCAGCATGTCGCCGGTCTTCACCACACCGGTATTGCGCATCCAGTGCAGAATCGGGGCGTGGGGGCCGGAGGCCACGATGGAGTCGTAACCGATGGCGTTGCCCAGCTCACGGGACACGGCGTTGAACGCGCCTTCGAGGATACGCTCGGAACGCGGCTTGTCGAGCGCGGCCGGCAGTGCGGAGAGCAGACGGTCGAAGCCGTGCTTGGTGGCGTCCACGGCCTTGCGCATCTCGTTGATTTCGTAGCCGTCTTTGACCATGCGTGCCTCGGCGGCGAACTCGTGCAGCTTGTCGTCGGATGCGGAGTTCTTGTCCGGATCGGCGAAACCGTTGGCCTCGCGGATGGACTCGACCATCGAGGTGATTTCGGGATCGGTCTCGCTGACCACGCGCACACGCACGGCGCCGGCCTCGGCACCCACGTCCTTGGACAGGGCGTCGGCCAGCTGGGCGATGTCGTGCGTCTCGATGCCGGTCATCGCCTGCATCTCCTTGAGGCCAGCACGCGGGCCAACCCAGTATTCGCCGTAGTGGGCGGACATGAAGAAGTCCTCGGTGGAGTTGTCGGCGCGCGGCGCCACGAACAGTTCCGGAGTGTGCGTCTTGCCGGCGGCGGCTTCGGGGGAGTCGGGGTCGACCGGGTTCAGGACCAGCACGGCGCCGGCCTCGTAATCGGAACCCAGACCGGTGTAGTAGGCGAACGTGGTGTCCGGGCGGAACATGTAATCGCAATCATTGTTGCGCACCTTCGGCTGGCCGGCCGGAATGACCAGACGCTCGCCCGGGAAGGCTTTGCCCAGCGCCTCAAGGCGGGCTGGCGTGAACTTGGAGGATTCGAGAGGCTTGATCTCCGGATCATCGTCGGCCCAGCCGGACTTCATAAACTCCTTGAATGCAGCCGACTGCGGGCGCAGCGAGCGGTTGTTCACACGGTCGCTCATCGACTGGTTCGCGCCCGGCGCCGTAGCGCGCTCCTCGGCCTCATATTCCTTGTCCTTGGCGGTGATCACTTCACCCATTGCCACTCTCCTGTATGTAGTTGTTGTCGAATCATCGATTCCCACCTCATATTAGTCGGCTTTATGCGATGTGCCACGATTGACGGCTGACGGTAAAACCAAGTACGGAATTTGGACGGTCTTCCGGACATGCCCATATGGCGAGTGCGGCGGGCTGGAATGCGGGCCCGTTTATTGTTCTCGGTAGGGAAGGAGAGGGGCATGGGCTTGGGCTGGAGCTTGCCGATTGATATTGACATATTCTGTGGGCTGAATCCATGTGAACCCATGCGATGAAGGTTTATCGCGTCGCGGGACTCACTGCTATGCGGAGGTCTCCACCTGAGGCACCCCGGCTTTGATCAGTTTTACCCGCAGCGGAGTACGTTCGATGACGTCGGCGTATGTGAAATGGACGATTTCGGTGGCACCGGCTCGTTTCAGTCCCTCGTCGCGTGCGCGTTCCTTGGCCACCACCTCCTGAATGCTGCGGTTATCGGTCATGGCTGGGTCCACGTATTTTTGTGTGCCGTCGTATTCGGCCACTATCACGCGCCCGTCATCGAGCTTCCATACGAAATCAACGCGGTACTCGGTATTCGTCTGTGGGTCGGTCACCGTTACCTGAATACGCGGCGTGAGGAAGCGATCTTCGATGATGGTGCCTCGCGCGAGGGATTCTCCACCATTCTCGCTCCTTTCGTTTGCATAGCGCAGCAGGCGGAATACTCGGGCATAATCGATTCTCCATTGAACGCAGTCGGCGGCTATCTCTTCCTTGGTTATTCCCTTGGCAAGGGCCGAGTCAAAGATCGGCAACGCAAACCGAAAATCAAGGTCTATAGCGGCCTCGACCAAGGTTCTAGCCGGTGATATCAGGGATAGGCCGGAGGCCTCGTAATGTGTCTTCGGATTGTTCATATCGGGCATATAGACATGTCGTAAGCGCTGATGGCATTGACGAGATCCATGATCGGAAGTCACGATGGTTATGCAGTCATCATGCAAATGCCATTGATGTTCGAATCCATAGGCACTTACTGCCACCAAGCCGCCAAAAACCCACTGAGGATGCTCTTGCGCAAGAGCGCGGGCCATATGCAACGTTCGCTCCGGCGGCGTCAAACCATCCCAGTATGCAGTATTTGCATAAAGACTGGGAATGCCGTCATACACTTTCAACAACTCACCACTCTGGGCACGGCGGCGTAGAGCGGTCTGTTCCGCTTCATTTCTTGAATAGACGCATCTCAGCTCATTCTGCGCGGCTGATATGAGCGAGGCCACTGCTTTGTGTGTCTTCATGACGTCGAGCGTAGCCGGAACGAAGCAGCGTAAGTATGAATTTCAGCCATTGTGGTTCTAGCCTCGGAGCTTGGCTGTCTTGGAGCGAGATACTCCCGATAATTTCAAGGTATTAGGCCGCTAATTCGGAATAGTGGATAACACACAAAACTTATCCACCATCAGTAATGTCATTCGAACAACGTGCTTTGGGGATTCGAACAAGATATCATCGGCGAAGGCGGATGTAGCTGGTAGAGGGCGGCGAATTGACGGTTAACGGTGCTTATGCTTTGTACGCCGTCGGTGCTGGTTCAGATATTGGCTGGCTTCTGTCTGAGTGTGGAATCTAGCGTCGGCGTGAGTCCAATGGTTGTATCGGGGCCGACGATTTGCTGCAATTTATTGGCGGCATAGATCCAGGGCTTGGACGGCTGCCGACGGTGAGAGCAGTCATAACAGTGAATGAGCCTCTGCGAGTTCAAAAGATGATGTAGAGGACGTTTGTGAGAGTCGTTTCCGGGGCAAGACATGGTCGATTGACGACGTTGAAATTTCTCAACGACGGCAGAATGGCATGCCTTTGGCGAGGAGACGACACTGAGAGGCGATGGAGTCGGGATTAATCCAGGTTTTGGCCAGCCACCGACTCGCAAGAGCATCATAGCGTCGGTGTACCGCCAGAAGCTGGCACTGTACCGACGCTGAATAGCATCAGCGTCGCCGGACATACAAGTTTTGGATTGCAGCCGACTAAGAATGAGATGCCGACGGCAAGAGCCGCATTGCAACTATATGAGACGGCTTCACTGTGCGTGGCTGCAGGTAGAGACTGCCCGCGCGGCGGCGACATATGAGACGGTTTCACTGTGCGCGCACGATAAACCACCCCGGCGGCTAGGATAGAGGGAATTGAGGGAGTGCGGCTCCACGCGTGAAGGCAAGAATCCCGAACCATGCGGGGCAAACCTGTGCAAGGGGAGCTTCCTGCGCATGCGGAAGCGGAATATATGCGGGCATGCGTAGACATGACGAGAATGGCGCGAACACGTAAGTGGCATACGCACTCCGAACGGCGCAACAGCAACACGAGCAGAGGTTAGAAGAGGATATGTCATTCGAGCATCCGAATCGGAACAATGAGAGCATGCGGGACGTCGAACTGGACATCATGAGCCGCCCGCCGGAGCATAACACCACCAATCTGGATCTCGACCGGATGAACCTGATGCTCGACATCCTGGGCCACCCGGAGCAGTCGTTCCGCGTGATTCATATCACCGGCACCAACGGCAAAGGCTCCACCGCACGCATGGCCGAGGCCATCTGCCGCGCCTACGGTATGCGCACCGGCCTGTTCACGTCGCCGCATCTGGAGAAGATCAACGAGCGTATCGCCATCGACGGCCAGCAGCTGTCCGATGACGATTTCATCGACATCTGGGACCAGACCAAGGATCTCGTGGCCCTGGTGGACGCCAAGATGGAGGAGCAAGGCAAGCCGAAGATGAGCTTCTTCGAGGTGCTCACCGCCATGGCCATCTGGAAGTTCGCCGACACGCCCGTGGACGTGGCCATCGTCGAGGTCGGCATGGGAGGCCTGTGGGACGCCACCAACGTGCTCAACGCGGATGCGGCCATCATCGGCCCGGTGGACATGGACCACATGCAGTGGCTGGGCGACACCGTCGAACAGATCGCCACCGAGAAGGCCGGCATCATCAAGCCGAACTGCACCGCCATCATCGGCCCGCAGCCGCATGAGGAAGCCGTCATGCCGATTCTCGCCGAAGCCGCCGAACGCAACCACGCCATGCTCGTGCGCGACGGCTACGAAATGACCGCGTCCGACCGTATGGCCGCAGTCGGCGGCCAAGTCGCCACCCTGACCACGCCCAACGGCACTTACGAGGGCGTGCCGATCGCCAAGTTCGGCGAGCATCAGGCCCACAACGCGCTTGCCGCGCTCGCCGCCTCCGAAGTGGTGATTCCGGTCAACGGCCCGCTGGACGGCGACTTGGTGGCCGAGGCGTTGAGCTCGGTCAAGATTCCCGGACGCATCGAACAGATCCGCACCTCACCGACCATCATTCTGGATGGCGGACACAACGTGAATGCCGCCGAAGCCCTGCGCAAGGCCATCGAGGAAAGCTACGACTTCAAGCAGCTGGTCGGTGTGGTCGCCATGATGCGCGACAAGCAGGTCGAGGAATATCTGGGTGTTCTGGAGCCGATCCTGAGCTCCGTGGTGGTCACCGAGAATTCGTGGCGCGAGCGCGTGATGCCGGCCGACGAGCTTGAGAAGATTGCCGTGGACGTGTTCGGTCGTGACCGTGTGATCAAGGAAGCGAACCTGCCTGACGCGATTCAGACCGCCGTCAATATGGTCGATGCCGAGGACGAGCTGGGCGTGGGCTACGGCCACGGCGTGCTTATCTGCGGCAGCTTCGTCACCGCCGGCGACGCACGCCTGATGCTTGAGGAACACGCCAGCCCCACGATGAGGCAGGCTATGGCCGTCCATCAGCCGGCGGTTGACCCGGACGATTCGGATCAGCCGGCAGACAAGGCCGAGGATGAGGCCGCCGACAACCTCGAGGATTCGGTAAGCCCGGACGACTTCGACGTGTTCGACGTCCTCGGCCTCGGTAAGGAACAGGCCGGTGACGCCGGCACCGGCCAGTGCCGACACCGACAGCACTGACACAGCCAGCGCCGACACCGACGATTCCGCCGACGCCCGGTAACCCGCATCCAAGGCATATCGGATACCCGGACACCCGGCATACGGAAAACAGTCTCACGCCATGTATCTCAAGGAACTCACCCTCCGCGGATTCAAATCCTTCGCCTCCGCCACCACGCTGCGCTTCGAGCCCGGCATCACGGCGGTGGTCGGCCCCAACGGTTCGGGCAAGTCGAACATCGTCGACGCCCTGATCTGGGTAATGGGTGAGCAGGGCGCCAAAAACCTGCGCGGCACTTCGATGGAGGACGTGATTTTCGCAGGCACGTCCTCCCGCCCGCCATTGGGCCGTGCACAGGTGAGCCTGACCATCGATAATTCCGATCACACGCTCGATATCGATTACACGGAAGTCACCATCTCCCGCACCATCTTCCGCAACGGAGGCTCCGAATACGCGATCAACGGCTCGCAATGCCGCCTGCTCGACATTCAGGAACTCCTCTCCGATACCGGTCTTGGCCAGCAGATGCATGTGATCGTAGGCCAGGGACGATTGGATGCGATTCTGAAGGCCGACCCGTCCGGCCACCGTGCGTTCATCGAAGAGGCCGCCGGCATCCTGAAGCACCGCAAGCGCAAGGAACGCGCGTTGCGCAAGCTGGCCAATACCGAAACGAACCTGAGCCGACTCGACGATTTGCTGGGGGAGATTCACCGTCAGCTCGGCCCCCTCGGACGCCAGGCACGTATCTCCCGGCGCGCGATTCAGATATCCGTACGCGACGCCCAAGCCCGCCTGTACGCCGAAGACGCTCAACGCTCGATGAGGCGTCGCGACACGGTACGTCAAGAGCTTGGCGCTGTGCGTAACCAGCTGGCCGTCGCCCAACGTGAACTCGCCCAAGTCAAAGTACGCATCGAACAGGTCGAGGCGTTGAGCTCCGAATCCAGTCCGGCCATCGCCAAGGCCAACCAATACTGGCATGAATTCTCGCAGACCCGTGAACGACTGAACGCGCTCGCCCAGTTGGCCGAAGAGCGCAGCCGGTCACTCGCCGGCCAGATCGTCACCAACTTCGGTGAGGATCCCGGCATGCTTGTCAAACGAGCCGAGGAACTGGAGTCTCAGGCAGCGGCACAAACCAAGGCCGTGGCCGATGCGCGCATCGCACTCGACAAGGCCACCGAGGAACGCGCCGACGACGAGAAAAAGCTTGCCTCAGTCCGCCAGACCTTGACGGAACTGCGCAAAACCGCACAGGAACGCGATGCGCAAATCGCCCGACTGCGCGAACTCATCGCCCGCGAGGAATCCGCCGTACAACTGGCGACCAGCCGCGCCAAGGATTACGCCTCCCAACGCGACTCGCTGACTTCCCAGCGCGACGATGCCCAGCAACAGCTGGACGCATTGCGCAGCGAAGCGGACTCCATTGCCGACGATGACGGTGTCGCATTGGACGCCGCACGTGCAACGCTCGCCGAATGCCGCGAACGACTGAATGAACGCGCCGATAAGCAGCGCGAGATACAGTCCAAGATCATCTCGCTCAAATCCAAGGCCGATGCGCTTGCCGACACGCTAGACAGCCGCAATGCCTCCGGATCGTTGGAGCGCGATACGGACGTGGCCTCGCTTGGCCGACTCACCGACTTCATCCATGTGGCCGAAGGCTGGGAAGAAGCCGTGGCCCACGCGCTCGACCAGTATGCCAGCGCCATCGTGGTACCCGCGGCAGGCAACATGTTGCACGCCCTCGAACGCGCTCGGGAAGATAAGCTCGGCAAAGCCGTGGTGCTGACCGCGAGCATTGCCGGCGATCCCGCCACAGAGCCGGGCACGGAGTCGGAGGAGAGTAGCGCCGAGAACGCGGGGGCCGCCCCGCAATCGGGCAACGCGCTGGCAGCACTCGTCACCGCGAACCCGGATGCCGAGAACCCGGCACAGGCCGAAGCGGTCGTGCGCACCGTGCGTCTCCTGCTGGCTGATGTAGCCGCGGCCGGCACCGCCGACGAAGCCCAACAGATTGTGGCATTCGGCGAAGCCATGCGGGCCGTCACCAAGAACGGCGAGACCTTCACACACGGCGTGGCGGCGGTCGGCGGCTCTTCAATCTCTCAATCGGACCTGTCTCTGGCCGCCCGCCGAGACAAAGCATTGGCACAGGTCAAACAGTTGACCGCCCAAGACGGCGGAATGGCTGAGCAAGTGGCCGAGGCCAAAACCAAGCGCGATGAAGCGGCCCGACTCGTCGACCAGGAATCCGCCAAACGCACCGAAGCCCGGCTCAAAGCCCAGCAGGCGGAGAAATCTCTGAAATCCGCCACAGATCGCGTCGCATCGTTCACCCGTCAGCTCGAGCAGCTGGATAGGAAAATCACCGAGACCCAAGAGAATTGCAACGAGCATCAGCTCAAGCTTGACGACCTCAATCGCGCTTTGGCATCGGCCCAGCAATCCACAGCGGAACATGCCGATTTCGACGAACTCGATGAACGCGAACGCACGCTGGAGCGCGAACTGAACCTGACTCGCGAGCATGAGGTCGCCGCAAAAATCGCGTGGACCGAAGCAAGCCGCAAAGGGGAGTCACTGAGCCGACAGGCCGGGCTGCTGCGGGACAACGCCAAAGAAACCGCCGAACGCCGCGCCCGCATCGAGGCGTTGAACGATCGCAGACGCGAGCAGGCCGCACACCTGCAAGGCGTGGCCGATGACGCGCGAGCAGTGGCCGCCATGGTAGAGCATACGCTGCATGGCGTGGCCGCCAAACGAGACGAGCTGCAGGCCGCCGCCTCCAGCCATGACGAGGAACTCAAGGCCCTGCGCGCGCAGCGCAACCAGATCGAGCCCAAGGTCACCGATCTGACCGGGCGCGAACATGCCTTGGATGTAAACCGCGAACGGTTGGCCGCCGAATCCGGGCAGCTCATGCAAAAAGTGTCCGACGAACTCGGTCTCACTTTGGAGGAATTGGTTAGTGATTACGGCCCCGAACAGCCGGTGCCCGTGCTGGATGATGAGGGCAACCCTGTGCCGTTGGATGAGACGGAAGCTGAGGCTGAGACCGAAGAGGGAGAAACCGGGGGAGAGACCGGCACCAACGGCGATTCCGACCGCTTTAAGACCGTGCCGTATAACCGTCAGGAGCAGAAGAAGCGTCTCGATAAGGCTCGCCGCGATCTGGCCGCACTCGGCAAGATCAACCCTTTGGCCACCGAGGAATTCGAAGCGCTTGAGGAGCGGAACAAGTATCTCAATGATCAGCGCAACGATGTGGTCAAATCACGTGACGATTTGATGCAGCTCATCAAGGATCTCGATTCCACGATGGTCCAGGTATTCAAATCCGCGTTCGACGATACCGCCGAGGCATTCGAGCAGATGTTCGCCACGCTGTTCCCAGGCGGCACCGGGCGACTGCGCCTGGAAAACCCGGAAGACATGCTCACCACCGGCGTACTGGTCGAGGCCAGCCCGGCCGGCAAGCGTGTCAAACAGCTGAGCCTCCTGTCCGGCGGCGAACGTTCACTGACCGCGCTGGCGTTGCTGTTCGCGATTTTCACCGCCCGCCCCAGCCCGTTCTATGTGATGGACGAGGTCGAGGCCGCGTTGGACGACGTGAACCTGACCCGTTTGATTAATGCGTTCAATGAGCTACGCGCCCATGCGCAGCTCATCATTATTACTCACCAGCAACGCACCATGTCGATTGCCGACGCGCTCTACGGCGTAACCATGCGAGCCGACGGCGTAACAGCCGTGGTGAGCCAAAAACTCGAACGATAAATGAATGGTTCCTGCTGGTAGGAACTGGCGCCACAGGTGACAGAGGGTGGTCCATCTCGAAAGACCACCCTCAGTTTCGCTTCGCTCGACAGCTCCCACCAGCGGGAGCGGGGTGGTATTAGCGTAATGCCTTGCGCACGCCCTGCACAGTCTGCAGCGTCTTGTAGAAGACCTTCTTGATGGGTACGTCGCGGGCGGGGGCCACCGGGGTGATTTCCTCGGTGAACTTGCACTTGAACTCGTTAAGCCCCTTGAGCGACGGCGCGAAATCGGAGCCGATGCCCATCAGATCGTATTCCGTAATACCCTGCGAGCCCAGGATGCAGCATTCGGAATACAGCAGCTTGTCGGTCACATGCAGACGCATAACCTCGTTGCGCATGCCGGCATAGTAGCGCACCGCATGCGTGCCGTTCACGGTGACAATCGACCATGCCACCACACGGTCTTCAATACGTGCGGCGAACACACGGCAATGATCGGCACCCAACGCGCCGATCATATCGGAGTAGTCGCTCATCGGAGCAGGCGTGAATCCATCGCGCTGGCCGGTTTCGACCATCACATCGTAATATTCGGAGAAATCGGTCAGGGCCTTATCCGTCTCATCGGCAACCTCGGCCGGGCATTCACGTAGAGACTTGCGCACGTCACGGCGTCCACGACGCTTCATCCGAGCCAGAATCTCATCATCGCCACCGGTGATGTCGATGACCACGGTCTGGTCGTACGGCACTGTGGACAGCACCTTCTCCGTACCATCGGCGAACCAGGTGTCGATACGCAGGAACGCGATGCTCTTGTCGGCCTTCTTGACGGTGTCCACGATGGCGTCGACGACCTCGCGCTCCTCAGCCTCGGTGGGCTTGGCGACCCACGCCGGCCCATGCATCGAGCGCAGATAATGATAACCGTGCGTCTCAAAATCGATAAAGGAGATCACGGCGACCAATTCACCATCACGCTTGATCAGATAATTGCCCCATGGTGTGCGTCCGTCGATATCCGCCTGAAAACCAGACCAAACCTTGGTCTGTTCGATAGGCAACGTGATGCCGGCCTTCTCGGCTTCGGCTTCCAGTGTGGCTCCGTCAACTTTCTCCAACGTGATCATTACGATTCAGCTATCCTTTTTCGTTTGTATCCGTATGTCGTGTTTCTGGTTTGGTCGTATTGCGCGTGATCTGATGTGGGCTAATCGGGATCCGATCAGGATTTGATTGGCCGGAATCCCGTCACAAGCCAAACATGCGTTCGACGACGTGATCGTCGCCGTCGAACGGCACATGCTTGCGATGGTCCTTGATCCAACGCTCGTTGCCCTTGCCGATGATCAGCAGGATGTTGAATCGGTCGGCGTGCGCACGGGCATCGTAAATGGCGTTGGTGATGGCCGTCAGACGGTCGGAAATCACCGTGGAGACCACATCCTTGTTCGTGATGTAGCCTTGCATTTCCATGCAGATGTCGATGATCGGCTCGGTGTCCGTATCTTCGGCGGTGAAAATGAAGTTCGCGATACGGTTCTCGGCAGCCTCGACGATTTCCTTACGACGATCGTAGGCCTTGTTGCCGGCCGATCCGGTCACCAGCGTGATACGCGGGTTTTCCTCGCCCCAACGCTCGTAGACGAAGTCAAGCAGCGCGGTGACGGATGCGTAGTTGTGCGCATAATCGACGATGGCGAGCGTGTTTGACTGCGGGTCGCGGAACTGTTCCATACGGCCGGCGATACGTACGGATTCGATGGCGTGCAGTGCGTCGGCGTCATCGAGCGATACGCCAACCGCATGGGCGATGGCGATGGCTGCCGCCGCATTGAGGTAGTTGAAGTCGCCATCGATGGACAGATGGTAGTCGCCAAGGGCCTGATCTCCGTCGGCGATGTGGAAGGAGGCGTGCGCCGGGTCGGCGGGCCAGGCGACGACGTCCGCACTGGTGCCGGCATTATCCGCGTCATGCAGGGCGAAGGTGGTCACGCCGATGCCGGCTGCCTCCGCGTCCTCCCGCAACAGATCGGCGTGCAGACTGTCCGCGCCGAGTACCAGCGACTTCGCGTTGACGATGATCTGGCGCTTGCAATACAGGTAATCCTCGAACGTGGGGTGTTCGATCGGGCTGATGTGGTCGGGGGAGATGTTGAGGAACGCGGCCACATCGAAAGTCAGGCCATAGACGCGGTCCACCTTGTACGCCTGGGAGGAGACCTCCATCACCAGATACTTCATACCGTTATCGGCCGCCTCGCGCATCATGCGGAAGGCGTCCATCGATTCGGGTGTGGTCAGATCGGATTCGACGTAGGTGTGGCCGTCAAGGCAATTATCGACCGAGGAGAACAATGCGGCCTTGCCGCCGGAGACGGCGTTGATAAGCGCCTGCGTGAAGTACGAGGTGGTCGTCTTGCCCTTGGTGCCGGTGACGCCGATGACCGTGAGCTCGTTCTGCGGATATCCGTAGAACGCGGCGGACAGCAGGCTCATCGCCTTACGTGCGTCGTTGACGATCAGGCCGGGGGTGGCGGTTGCGGCTGAGTACTCGGTTTCGGCCACGTATGCGGCCAGGCCGGCTTCGTCGATGCCGTTCAGATATTCGGCCTTGAACTGGCCCTTGCAGCACAGCAGGGTGCCCGGCGTGACCTTGCGGGTGTCGTAGGTGATGCCGGCGAACGGCTCATCCGCCGAAGCGATACGGGCCGGGTCGTCGGTCCAGACATCCCCTTGGATGATTTCACGCAGCAGATGGTGTTCCTTGAGCAGGTCAGCGGCCGAAGCCAAAGTCAAAGCCATAATTGTTACTCCCTATTATCTAGCCGATACGCCATTCTACAGGTGGGGTGCAGCGTGTTGTGGCTCACACGTCATCGACCACGATATGGGCACATGATTTGATTAGAATGGTGAAACGTGACGACAAGCGAAGCAACTATGCAATCCGGGCAGTCAGCCGGATCGGGCGAGTCCATGGCAGCCAAGCGCGCCAGATTTGAACAGCTCGCCATGCCCGCCGTCAATGCACTGTACCGGCAGGCGATGAGGCTGACCAACGATCCCGATGACGCGCAGGATCTGGTCCAGGACACCTTCGAACGCGGGTTCAAGGCCTTCGACTCATTCCAGCCGGGCTCCAACTTCGAGGCGTGGATGACCACCATCGAGCGCAATGCCTACTTCAACCAGTATGCCAAGGCCAAGCGGCGCCCGCAGCGTGCCAACGACTCCACCGGTGAATACGACGACTGGGACATTTACGATGCCGCCGAACATACGTCGGACGGGCTCAAGTCCGCTGAAGAGGAATATTTGGACGCCTTCGCGCCCGAGGAAATCATGGCCGCGCTCGCCAAACTCTCGCCGGAACGCCGGCAGGTGTTCATCGACGCCGCCATCGACGGCAAGTCCTACCAGCAGGTGGCCGATGAGCAGGGCGTGAAAATCGGCACGGTGATGAGCCGCCTGAATCGCGCCCGCACGCAACTCAAGCGTGAGCTCGCCTCGTATGCGAAAGAGCGCGGGTACGTGACTGGTTCGTCGGCTGGTTCACCATCCGCGAAGTTGGGCGAAAACGTTGGTCGAATTGCCGATTCCGGCCATAATGGAAGTAGTGAACAAACTGTTGGTAGCAATGGCGACACGCAAGCCGCAGTGAGACATAGTCATGCGACTGGCGCCCGCACGCCACAACAGTCAAGCAAGCTTTCGGGAAAGGAGATCTGATGAACGATCAGCCGGTAGAGCGTACTCGCCATATCTCCATAACCCGTACGGGGGCCGATGGCATGGTCAGCCAGACCGAAGTGCATATCACGGCGGTGCATCATCGTTCAGTGGATACCGGCTCGGCCTCTGCGTCGGTCCAGGCGGACGTGCATATCGTTACGGAGGGCGACTGTTTTGACCCCCGTACCTGCTGCGACGAGCGTGAACAGGCGTTGATTGCCGCGTTGCGTGCCTACTTGCGCCCGGATGTGGCACCCGAATGTCTGATAGCCCGGCTCAAGGCCACGCTTGATCACTGCTGCGGCGAAGATAAGTAACGACATATACAACAAGGCCCGTCTGATGTATCATCAGACGGGCCTTGAGCGTTCCATAAGAAACGCGAAGAATCAGGCGTTAGGACGCTTGCCGTGGTTGGCGGCCTTCTTACGACGATCCTTGCGCTTACGTCCGCGCATGCCCATGATGGACTCCTTTGCTGCAGTAAAAAAATAAGCCTTCGGAATTATGCCACATGAGCACGACGTGATGCAACACGGGTGTCCATGTGGCGATGAGCGTCAGGCTTGGCTATTCGGTTTTTCAGATTTGTTCGGCGTGGAAGGTGACCACGGTGGTGTAGTCATCGCCCGGCTCGAGCACAACCAGATCCTTGCCGGTGCGGAAGGCGTCGGCGTAGGCGGTCATCGGTTCGACGGCCACGCCGGCCTGACGAGCCTTCTCGCCGATTTCGTTGCCGGTGCACACCTGCCAGGAGTTGATGGTCTTGTCGCCAGTCAGCGTGACCTTGATGCCGTCGGGGCGGGTGAACACGGCGGAAGTGCTGCCGTCTTCACCGCGGTTGGTGATATCGGTCCAGGCATCGTCGAAGCCACGTCCCTCCAGCGTGGGGTTATCGCGCAGGTCGAAGATGCCGGAAACCGGCTCTTCACCGGTGGGCAGCAAGTGTTCGTCTACGGTCACGTGGGTGTCGCAGTGCAGCTCAAGACGGCAGGGCTCGTTGTCGGCGGTAATG
>ENA-OROR01001487-OROR01001487.1-human-gut-metagenome-genome-assembly--contig:-NODE-1487-length-14871-cov-7.636474_pt1 | contig 14871 bp, 17 predicted proteins | sample MGYA00242135_ERZ509060 | MGnify/ENA primary metagenome ERZ509060 (study PRJEB26280, sample SAMEA2338742) | human gut metagenome | biome: human gut; feature: human-associated habitat; material: faeces... | reverse complement strand
TTCCCACGCTAACGACTTTTGTTAAAAAGAGGATAACGAAGGTTGTTAAGTGACATAGTGTATCAGACCTTGTATCAACATTATATGCAAAAAATCCTCATTTATCAATAGAAAACTGTTTCTATATCTCTAATTATTTCTTCCTACACCTCCACGTTATTATCCCCATACAGTTTAGATATAAAAATGCCGACAAGCGGCATCGGGTGAATCTATGATTATTTAATTTCTTTACAAGGAGGATTCTACCATGAACTTAACAACAATCAGTGACAAAAAGTCTATCTTATTATCAAACATTTATCCAACCTTACACTCTCCATCTACACTACACAAAGATGTAATTCGTTCAAAAGTCAAAGGAATGAACCATATTGTTATGGCTTTTTCTTTTAATCTTCCCGGCAGTCAAATTGCACAGGTTACAGAAACAATAATGGAAAAATACAACATTACATACGTTGAGCTGATAAATGCCATAAACGAAAATCCCTGTAACTATGTCTTTAAGAAAATGGCATCCTTTTTCAATATAGAAGATGCTATGCCTATGTATGTCCTCACAAATGAGAGTACATACTACGGGGCTGGTGGTATCTGCATCAATCATGTAATCCGTCGCATCATGAACACCATCCAAGATGATTTCTACATATTACCCTCTTCTGTACATGAGTTGATTATTGTTCCTGTCCTCTCACTTTCAGTCAGTGAATATATCCTTCCCAAAATAGTCCACCGTATCAACTGTAGTATTGTAGACCCAGATGACCGTTTATCCAATCACGCATACCGTCTAAACTACAATTCAGGAACCATTACAACAATCCCATACACAAAATAAAGGAGAAAACATTTATGAATAAATACATGGAAGAATTGACCCAAATGTTACAGACAGGACTAGAAGAATATGCCACCTCAGAAAAATATCGTGACCTATTGCGTGTCATGAGCCTGTTCCACAATTACAGTGCTAATAACTGTCTGCTCATTGCCTTACAGTGTCCTCACGCCAGTTATGTGGCAGGTTACACAAGCTGGCGTAACAATTTTCACCGACAAGTGAAAAAAGGAGAGAAAGCAATCCGCATCATCTCTCCTGTAAGATACAAGAAGAAAAACGAAGAGGACGAAGAAGAAGAGCGTATTGGTTTCAAATCCGCATCTGTCTTTGATATTTCCTCTACCTATCAGATTCCAGATATGGAACCTGTGCAGATAGGTGTTTCCGATTTACAGGGTCACATTGAAAATTACAAAGATTTCCTACATGCGTTTCAATCTGTCTCCCCTGTCCCTGTGGACTTCCGCTTGTTCGATGGAGATGCAAGGGGATATTATAGTGATACAGAGAAAATCATAGTCATACAAGATGGAATGACGGAAAGACAAAGTGTAAAGACATTGATACACGAAATTGCTCACGCTATGCTGCATACGAAGGAGCAACTACAGGATTGTAAGAAAGACCGAAAGCAAAAAGAACTGGAAGCTGAATCTGTAGCTTATATCGTCTGTGAGCATTATGGCTTTGACAGTGAGGATTACTCTTTTCCGTACATACTCAGTTGGGGCGGAAAAGGCTTTCAGGATATTCTGAAAGAATCCATGACCGTCATACAGAAAACAGCAGATGAAATTATTACTGGTGTGAATCAATATTTTGAAAACAATAAGGACTGATACAGAGTTGATAAAACCGACATTCTACAAAAAGAGTGTTGGTTTTATTTTTTTATTCATAATAGGAGACCCTCTCATATTATATGGATTTTATCTATAAACTCTTTCTATACACGTTTGGAGGGATAATAGCAACTACAGCGGCTATATCATAATTACGCCAACTGTAGACCCCCATACAGTAAGGGAATAAACGATATCCTCTATATCACCTATATTACAACAAACTCTTTTATATATGATATCTTTTATTTTCTCTATATATTTTTTTTAATATAAGGGATATAACGGATATTCAAAAGAAATTCCTTATCTGATAAGGCTTTAACGTAGCCACCTGTAAAAATCCACAGGTTATTTTGCAAATACAAGGGCTATTTTATAAGAGTTTGTATAGCCTACCTATTATTTTATGACATGAAATTAGGACAGCCTTTTAAAGACTGTCCCTCAAGAAAGTGAATCTATCTATATGAACTTAAACCCTTAAAAGAAAGGTCTTACTGGCATTTCCCTCGGCTCTGTATCATGCATGGATAACATCTCTTCCATTTCCTGTAATTGTCTCGCTCTTCTGGCTTTCTCTCGATTTTCGTTTAGCTCATCCAGTTCGTTTACATAAGGACTCATCTTTGCCCTACGTTCTTCATCAAATCTTCTATAAAGATTCTCAAAAGTCTGTCGAACTGGCTTGTTTCTTCGCTGGCTCTCCCTGTCTAAGAAAGCAAGAAAATCCTGCTCCATCATGTTTTCTTGCTGTAAAATATGACGACAAATATCAGAAACTTTATAGGACTTTTGGAGCATCCCGTCTGCATCAGCTCTCATTTTCTTAACTGCATTTCTCTCTTCAACCAGAGCCTTCATTTGAGTTTGCAGATTTGCTTTTTCCTGCTCAAAATCTGCCTGCTGGCACTCGAAAACCTTCATGTTATTTTCAAGCTGTTCGTGGGTTTGTACTGCCTTTTCCTGCACTTCTTTCATTAATCTCGCAAGTTCATCTACTTGATATTTTTCAATTTTCAACTTTTCTTCCTCCTTCTGTAACTGTTCTTTTCTACCTGTAATTTTCTTCAATTGGTCTGGGGTCAATCCCTGCTGGTGCCATTCCCCATTTTTATCATAATACCCTGCCAACTGTTGCTCGATTGGCTTATTTTCCTGCTCTACCTCATATCCCTTACTGTTCAGTTCCTTTCTCATGTTCCGGTGCATCCCAGCTAATTCTTTGGGACTCCTAAAAAATTTTGTCTGAGAAATCGCACATTTGATTGTTCCATCAGCTTTTGTTTTTTCAAAGCAAGGAACAAAAATCACATGAACATGAACATTTGTCTCATCTCTATGAATAGAGAATCCCACAATGTTTTCTGCTCCGAACATAGATTCCACAATCTCCATCACATCCCATATCCATGTATCCTCATATTCTGAAATCATTTCGGAATCCAGTTGAACCACAATCGGTCTGGCGATTACGGTATCGTTTTTCCCTTTATCCGCAATCCTTGCTCCGTGCTGTTTCGCATAGCTAATACGCCTATTCACAGCTTCAACCATATCTTTTGACTGGACTGTTCTTTCCCAGTTTCCTTTTTCATTTCTATAATAAGATTCATTTTCTAACGTAAGGTCAGCATTGATATCCAAGTTTGTATGATTTACTTCACAACCATTTCTTCGGTCAGTTTCACGGTCTATATGACGGATATATCCTTCGATACCACCATATCCCGTTTTATTCGTTTTTGTGCTTGCATACCGCCCCGACCTATGTATTTTCACGCTGGCATCAAACGATAAATATCCGATTGTTGTCACCTGCCCTTCTGTTCTATTTGTTATATACATTATATAACATTGTTAATTTTTTGTCAATCTTTTTAGCGTATTATCTACGGGACAAATTGTCCCGTTGGCTATTTCTTCCTTATATGATATATATCTTCTTTGCGTATGTTTTACTGTATTCTCTTTCCGTCTTTTCTTTTTCTTCCTCGGCAGGTTCTCCCATCTCCCCGATAGTGTATCTCTTTTCCGATACTCCTTCTCTCCGCAATGGTTGTAGCAAAATACAACGACCGCTAAAGCTCTTTTCGTTATATTTTGCAAAAGGGGCAAGCCCCTCTTGACTCCCCCTGTCCATTGCAGTTCCAATCCCTCTACGTGATTTTCTGCAATGTCCAATTTATGGGAAATATATGTCACATCATTTTCCCCTGATTTTTCCAAATCATGACCATATCATGTTACATACCTTTCCCATATTTTCCCCCTATCATGTTACCTCTCATGCCCCAATCATGTGACATGATTTTCCCCTTGAAACCTGATAGCGTATTCCTCTCACAGTAGTGCTTATAAATCATTTCTGTAATAAAAATAGCGGGTGCAAAAATGAAAAGGAGGTACACGATTATGTACAAAAAATCAGAATTAAAAGAAAACTATGTAACAACTGCAATCACCTTCGCCCGACTCTATGGAATCGCCGAAACACTGCATCCCTGGGATTATCTAAAAAATGAGGAATTTATTCAGAAAATCGAAAATTGGACAGAAGAATTTCTCAGCTTAGAAAATCAAGACCTTTTAAAATTTTTTGAAGAAAAGATAAGCAAATAGTAAAAAAGCAGGACATCTCTATCTTTCTGATAGTGTATGTTCTGCTCCTAAATAGCTTCTGGTGGAATGTATTTCAAAATATCCTCTACCTCACATTCCAAAATACTACAAAGAGTATCTAAAGTAGTGGTCGTTATCGGTTTCCCATGTTTCATCCTGTGTATGGTATTAGCAGGTATGCCAAACTTGTATATTAAGGCATATTCGGTTATATCTTTTTTGAACATCGTTTCGTAAAATGGCTTATACGATATCATGAAATCATCACCTATACTTCTTTTTCTTCATATTAACATTCCTAATCTGTTGACTATACCCAATATATTGAGTATAATAAATCTAAAATATTTGCTCTTATATGAGCATTTTACAAAAAGAAAGGAGATAAAAATGAAACTCAAAAAGGTTAGAGCACTGTTGACTGCTCTTGCATTTACTGTTGGTACTGCTCTTTGCGTTTCAACCGTAACCTGGGCGAAAAGTTTAACCCCAGACCCAATTTTAATCATCAACGAGCAGGGCGAAATTGTAGAATCAACCACAATCCAGTCCGACAGAACCCTTTACTTCGGCTCAGAACAGCCACAGGACATCACAAAAACTATCTTACAGAAACTCTGTACAGCAGATGCCATCAAGAAAGACAGCTTAACAGCAAAAGATGTCAGCATCACTCTGAAATCCGAACTCGTCTTTGACGAAGAGAAAAACGAATTTGTAGAATCTGAAAATGACATCAAAGATGTGATGACCGTCAAAGATGACGAAATCACATTCGCAAAAGAAGGATTCTTCTTAGCAGAGGTCAACATCAAAGAGGACAAATTAAATGTTATCTTTGACGTAGACGAAGAAATCTTAGCTTACGCAGACTTAAACGACTGGGTTGTATTGAACAATACAAAATCCCCTGATTTCTCTGTTGACTTTAACAAAACAGAAATCAAATCTGTGAAATACGATGACTCTAAAGTCAAAGTTGGTACAGACGGAAAATACGTTCTTACTTACACCATCACAGATAAAGAGGACAAGTCCTTTGAGAAGTCTGTTCTGGTAACCGTTGGCGACAAGAAAGTCGTAAACGAACTCTCTGAAAAAGGAGTTTGGGTTGCAAATGGAAAAACAGTTGCCGGAAACAGCAGCACAACAAAACCAGTTGTAAAACCTGAGAACAAACCAAGTAAGCCAAGTAAACCAGAGAACTCTGGAAATCATGGAAACCAGAATCCATCTGTTCCAAACAGACCGGAAAAACCAGAAACACCGGATGTACCGTCTGTTCCAGATAAACCTGTCGTTCCAGAGAAACCAGAAGTTCCGGAAAAACCAGAGGTTCCAGAAGTTCCGGAAAAACCAGAGGTTCCTGAGCATACACATGCATGGAACGATGGTATCGTGACAAAAGAACCTACTTGTACAGAAGCTGGTGAGAAAACTTACACCTGTACTTGTGGAGACACAAAGACAGAGCCTATCAAAGCTCTCGGACATGATTTAAAAGAAATGGTTATCACAGAGCCAACTTGCGGTACTGCTGGTTCAAAAGAAATTACATGTTCCCGTTGCGATTTCAAAGATACAAAAGAAATTCCTGCAACAGGCAACCACGCTTACGGTGACTGGGTTATCGTCAAAGAAGCTACTTGTACCGAAGAAGGTTTAAGAACACAGACTTGTGCCAACTGTGGTGATGTTATCAAAGAAGTCATTCCGAAAGTAGACCACACATGGAATGAAGGCGAAGTTAGTAAACAGCCTACTTGTACAGAAAACGGTGAACGAACATTCACTTGTACCGTTTGTCAGGAGACAAAAACAGAAGTTGCAGAAGATTTACCAGCAATTGGACATAACTGGTCTGATTGGGAAGTAAAAGATGCAACTTGTACCGAAGATGGTCTAAAAACACGTCACTGTCAGAATGACGGCTGTAACGAAGTAGAATCCGAAGTGATTCCGGCTACAGGACATACCTTCGGAGAATGGGAAGTCACAACTCCTGCTACTTGCGAAACAGAAGGTCAGGAAACAAGAACTTGTGCAGACTGTAACGAAACAGAAACAAGAGTTATCAAAGCTCTCGGTCATGAGTTCGTAGACTACACATACAACAACGATGCAACTTGTGAAAAAGATGGTACCGAAACTGCCAAATGTACTCGTTGTGATAAGACCGATACAAGAGTCGCTGAAGGAACAAAACTCGGACATGAGTTGAAAGAAGAAATTCTTACAAATCCAACATGCGAAACTGCTGGTTCTAAGAAAATCACATGTTCTCGTTGTGACTACGAAGAAATCGTAGAGATTCCTGCAATCGGTCATAAATGGAACGATGGAGAAGTAACAACTGCTCCAACATGTACAAAAGAAGGCGTCAAGACATTCACATGTCAGAATGATGAGAGCCATACAAGAACAGAAGTTGTTCCAGCTCTCGGTCATGATTTAAAAGAGACAATCGTAAAAGCCCCAACTTGTACCGAAACAGGTTCTAAGAAAGTTGCATGTACTCGTTGCGATTACGAAGATTCTCAGGTAGAAATTCCGGCTCTCGGTCATAAATGGGATGACGGTGTTGTCACAAAAGCTCCAACCTGTACAGAAGCTGGTGTCAAGACATTCACATGTCAGAACGATAAGAACCATACCAGAACAGAAGTCATTCCGGCTACTGGACACAAATTACAGGAAGAAGTTATCAAACCTGCTACTTGTACCGAAAAAGGTCAGGTAAGAGTATTCTGTACAAAATGTGATTTCGAAGAAATCAAAGAAACAGAAAGCTTCGGACATGACATGGACGAAGGTGTGGTAACAACACAACCAACATGTACAACAGACGGCGTGAAAACATTCACATGTAAACACGGCTGTGGTTATACAACAACAGAAGTTATCAAAGCAACTGGTCATAAGCTCGGTGACTGGGTAACAACAAAAGAACCAAGCTGTACTGCAACAGGAGAAAAGACAAAAACTTGCTCTTCTTGCGGACACAAAGAAACAGAAGTCATTCCGGCTTTGGGTCATAATATGACAAACTGGACAACAACTCAGGCTCCAACATGCTTAGTAAACGGTGTTCAGGAAAGACATTGTACACGTTGTAATCATACAGAAACTCAGTCCGTATCTATGATTCCTCATAACTGGGTCGAAGATTACGGAAAGAAATGGGTTGGATACCACGAATGTCGTAAGTGTGGTTTCCAAACGGAAGATGGAGATGAAATCATGAATCATTGTGCCGATGTTTGTGACTCCACTTACACGACAAAGAAGAAACAAATCGACATCCTTCTCGGACATCACTGTACCGGATGTGGTCAGAAAGACTATTAAAACAGCTTCATAAGACTTCTTTCATTCACTCTCCTACTCGCCTAACAAGCGGGTAGGAGATTTATTTTTCTAACAATATCTAATTATAAACTAACTCTATCAGAAAAACCCAACGAGAGTAACATTGACAATATTGCTTAAAAACAGTAATATTAAAAAAGACACCAGCTCACGCTGATGCCTTTCTAAGTTAGGATTCATACTATTTTGAAGGTGTAGATGAATCCTCTTTTTGTTGGTGTAACAAGGTTACAACCTTTTGTACAATACTAATCAAATAAGAAATAGTACCCACAACATTTAAGGTCAACCTTGTTACGCTAACAAGGATGTTTAAATCCATGAGGAATTCCTCCTTTCGTATAAATTTAACGATTACTCGTTCCGTCGTTAAACTTTCGTCGCTAAATATTACGAAAAGAACCTTCAAACAATAAAAAATCCTAACGAAACGTATATTATCACAAAAAAAACCTCATAAATCAACAGAATTTCGACATTTGCACACGACAAACATACGCAATCTTCTATCCGAAACGGGTAGGAGATTTATTTTTGCATAAAATTAGGCGTTGCGAATGCAACGCCTAAAATACATAATATAAAACAATACAATATATTCATCTCTTTACTCAAATTAAGCCATTCTTGTAATAACTTCCAATAAATACAATTCATGTGCAACAGATAAAATATTAATATTCCCTTCTGAAATAGCAAAATACAATTCAGACGCAAAATTATCTAAATATTGTCCATGATTGACCAAACTATTATCAGGCACCTTAATACCTTTATTAAATTTTGAAGTTAAAATTTTTCTTTCTTCACCGCTCTTTTTTTCATCAACCATAGCTAAAAAGAACGCCCTTAATATCGAAAATCCTACTGTAATTGCTAAAGATTCATTGACAGCAATGTATTTCTCATGTTTCTTAATAAAACGCATAGGTTTTACAGAAGCAATCGCAATTATATAACAAGCAGCTACTTTATGCCTATCTATTTTTCCCATTGCCTCCTGCATATAATTATCTTTACAATACCTATTTAATTGCACATATTTATCCCATATTTCTTCTTTCCAATTTGGAATCAACTCAAGAGAACCTTTATACACATCACAATAATTACAAATCTCTTTTTCTATCAATTCATTACAAATATATAAATAACTTTCCCTATCTGGATGTCTTTCATTCATATTATTTACCACAATATTCCTTATTTATACCATTTGTCAACTTCAAATAACTTGTAATATTTTGTATTGACATATCTGAATTTGCCAAACGTCCTGCATAATAAGTATCTGCTGTAAAGTTATTTGAATCAATAATATGTTTCCATTTCAAACTATTTTCTTTTTTGGTTTTACGATATTGATGTAATCGAAACTTACTATATAAAAAACCAAAAAAAGTAAAAAGAATAATAAATACAGTTATAAATACTAAATTTTCAGCCATCTATACCACCATCCTCTTTTTCGACATTTACTCTATAATCACTATATATTACCCATATTGAAATTGAAACCAATATTATTCCTAAAATTTTAAAAAATATGTGATTCATCCATTGATACATACCTAACAAAGCTAATATAGAATATATGATTGCAATCAAAGCACAAACACATATTCCCATTGACTCTTTTTTTACAGTTTTAGCATACAATCTATTATCTGTCATTGGATAAAAATCATATATATTATTGACAGCTTGAACCAAAATTGCAATATAACACGATTTATCATCGAATAATGAAGCTACAATACTAATACCAAAAGAAAACACAAGAACCATGATTTTCCAAAATGCTTCTTGTGATGAAGAATAAATACTCTCTTTCTTATCTCCCATATATTGTATCCGTACTTTCTATATTTTATCTTCCACAAATAGTGAAAAAAAGCCCTTATAAAGGACTTTCTAAACCCCAGCCATTAAGCCGCCTGCTGGGTGGCGAGAAATAAATTCCTCGCTCTGCATTAAACTCTCACATTTACGGTAGTGAAACACCGAACATTAAAACTCTTCTCTTACGGACGAAGCAATCCGAGCATTAAAACCTAGTTTAACAGCACTAAAAACTGTAGCAATAAAGAAAACTCTTTGTTTTCTTACCTAGAGTATATGCAATCTTTTTAGAAATGTCAACAGGAAAAAGCCTCATTTATGAGGAAATTTCTGGATTTTTTATACACGCTCCCTTTCGGGAGTGATGAGCATTTTCTTTCGACACTTACAAAAGCATCTATTCAGAGTGCGGTGGAATGCACAACCCGATGTAAAGTCTTTTTATACCACCTGTCTGACCAAACAGTACAAATCATAACGACTAACAAATACTCAAGTTATCTGCTTTTATAGGTATATTGTATCATGATAAGATACACAAAATCAAGCATGATTTCTTTGTAATATGTTATGATACAAAGACTGTATTTAGCCTTATTTTGGACTTTATATATCTATCCGATACATTTACCATATTTCGTGTAAAAGTCCTGTAAAGCCGCAAATACAACGTTACATACGCTTACACACCCTAACATATCGAGTGTAATCTTACAAATAGACTTGTATCACAAATGATATCTGATACAATAAAACTAACAAAAACATCTTAGAAAGGAAGTTTTTATGATGTATAATCCAAATGACAATACCACCTTCAAAATTAACCGACACAAAACACCAGAAGAATTAGAGAAAAAAATGAAACAAATTCAAGAAATGACAGCCACACCAGAGGAAGAAAAACAATTGGAAGAAGATATTAGAAATGGAAAAATCCCCGGATTCATTGCTGAAAACGGAAATCTGCATCTCATGAGATGACTGAAATATGACAATATGTATATAACTATGCTAAAATATACTCATACTACTATTTATTAAGAAAGGAGATTTTATTATGAACGAAATCGACAAATTATTTGCAGATGTAAATCCTATTCCAATCATCAATACGAAAAAAACACAAAATGAATTAAATGCTCGTGAAAAAGAATTTGATTCCAGAATTATGACATCCGAGGAAGAAGCTGAACTCAAAAAGGATATTCGTAATGGCAATGTTATATTTCACATTCAAAAACATTAGTTTATGAGGTCTGATTACATGAACACAAAAACAATTAACCGACAAATCGCAAAAGATACTATTCTTACACTTATAGACACAATTACACAAAATTCAAAATTACCAATGTTACCAGCTAAACTTGTTAATCAATTCTCTTCAGAACTACAATGCAAACAGAACCAATACAGAATTCTCATCGGAATCAAAGATTTATTTTCATACAAAAACAAAAATCAAGTTTTGGAACAAAACTTTGTTGCCACTATAATCGCCTGTTTTCACGAAGATAGACATTTACAGCAACAATTTGCATTTCGACAATCCTCTTGTAATGAAGAAATAAAATTTATGGCTCATACAGATTTGCTCCGAATATCCATGCCCGAATGTTATCAAGGTGGAATTTTAGCTAACTACTGGAATAATATCAATGAAATTGATGCCGAATCATATGGGATTCAAAAAACCAAACAATTCTTTCAAACAAACTTTCCAAGAATGGATGTAGATATACATATAATAAACATCATCAAAGAAAAAAGAATATGGTATGCAGACACAAACATAAAAACGGTAGACCAAGCGATTCAAAACTTAGAAAAACAACGAGTCGCAGTCATCAACAGACCAATATGTTTGTTTTCGAAATTTTCGCAACATACATATAGTCATTCCCTTCAAACATTTATACAAAATGAAAATCGACTATTAGCATACAATACAGCTTACAACAACCAGGATTCCAAACAAGTCATGAATATTCTTCTTGATTTCATCAAAGAAGAACGTCCGTGGAAATACAAAGAATATCCTTGTCTACAAGACGAATGGACAGATAAAATCCGAAATGCAGAGCCTCCGGCATTTGCAAAACTTCGAAAATTAGACCGAGCAACTCAATTAGAAGCTATGTACGAAAACCTATTAGACTCAACCCAATCCGACTTTGACAATACACCAGAATATTCGTAAAAACATTCAACCTAATCTTATCACAACCAAAAAAAATAATATCATAAAAGGTTCCTTTAAAGGGAACCTCCGGGACAATCTATGTGAAATGAATGGTCAAGTTGGCTTTGCCGAGCGTAAGAACGTTGCGTCCATTACAGGGTCCGCATCCTGTACAGTGATTTTATCGAAGTCTTAACGAATATCGTTTTGAAATGTACGATGATTTCATAAGTCACTGGTTGAAGGCATTAGGCGTGGGTAGCGTGTAAAATTAAAGTCTTAACAAATATGTTTTGAAATAAATCGGTCTTATTGCCCGTCGCAGGTTCAATTCCTGCTCATTTCATGTATGGTGGATATAGTGCAGTTGGTCAGCACGTCAGATTGTGAATCTGAAGGTCGTGGGTTCAAGTCCCACTATCCACCCTTTCCCTCTCTCCTGCTCGTGAATAACGGGTAGGAGATTTTTTTAACGATAATCGTTTTACCATTTATCGAGTGCATTCTTACCGATACACTCTCTTGTATTACAAATCATATCTGATACAATAAACATAAGTTTATAGAAAGGAGACATAAATCATGTCATTAAAATCAATTTGTGCAGACTTTCCAAAATTCGAACCAACAGGAGATGTTAAAATTAAACAAAAACTTCTCACCATCATCCGACAACTATACAGTCAAGGATATGATGTTGGCGATTTCCGAGATTTAGTCAATTGCATTGATGAAAATAACATCGATACTAATAGTTTAAATCTACCTTATGACTACCCAACCCTGAAACAAGACATCTTATCCGGCAAATATGACAGCAAGCCTAGACATTCTGATATTGATATTGATGAATTAGAACGAAAAATTCATAACGGTGAATTACCAAACAGAACCATCAGAGACTAATTAGAAAAGAGAATCATATGTTAAAATACCAATTAAAATTATCCAACAAATCAACATTCATACATTTAGAAAACTTAATTGACACCATAGAGCAAAAATACAACAATGAATTAATCATTGACTTTATGAACAAACCATGTGGTATAGGAAAAATTACACAAACCGAAACAGGCATCCCACTAATACTAATCGGAACTCAAATTGACAAATTTCCATTTGACACAATCCCACCAGCACCATTATCTGATACAAAGTTTTTAAAACTGATAACAACCATATTTCACGAATTAGAACATTACCATCAACAAACACAAACTTATCGGAAAGAGAATCCATCCAACGATGATGTATATATAACTATGCGTGAAATAGCAACACAAAAGAGCCACCTAGCACGGTGACTCTCTTGGTATAGGGTTCGATTACGGCTATATACTTATTGGCATATTCAAGCTTTAGGCTCTAGTCTTGATACACAGTAAATCATGACAAGACCACTTCCCAATCCCTATATGTATAATAATATATGCACTTACTTTTGTCAATATGTATTTAAAAAATCATGGCATATATTTTACTCCATAACGGTCTTGATTTCCATCAACTCCTTTATAACGAAAGTATTTCATCTTATTAATCAATGTCATATCTGCATCTAATTGTCCAAAGCCGGCGTGTTCTCTTGCAAAGGCATTGGGCACAAAATCTGCCACTTGCAATCCCGCACTATTTTCTTCTTTCTTCACAAAATTAATTCCTAGAAGATGTTCTTCCATAGCTTGTTTTGTAATATACATTGAACCCATTAATTTTATCTGGTAAAATTTAGATGTAATTCTCTCATTATCTATTTCACTTATATATTCATATACAATTCGTCCTTTTGCATTATGAAACGCTAAAAAATGGCAATAATTTTCTAGCATTAACTGCAACGTTATTAAATATTTATTCGTTTCATTTCTAAACTCATCTGGAGTTCCATGGGGAGTTTGTTTTTTTATATTATAATGTCTTTCCATATAATTCACATTCATACTCCCACCAACGATACTAATTTTCCGACAATCAAATACTTTTGAAAAATCCACATAAAAATTTTTTCTAAATGTTTTACTCCTAAAGCGTTCATATTCTGGATATTTTTGAATATCCAATCTTCCTCTACTTGCATCAAAAATATTCTTTTGATGTAATATAATGCTTTCAGGATTTGCATTATCACTCCAAATTTTCCTTTTTAAATCATTGACCTGATTTTCTACTAGAGAATAATCTCTATCATTTATAATTACTCCCGCCATGCAAAAATGAGGACACCCACCATTGTTACTAGTTTGACTTTCATCTATATATAAAGTATATTGTTTTTGTCTTGTAGCCATATCCCATGCCATCTCCTAATTCATGTATTTACGTTCTATTATAATATACCTTCACAATAAACGCCATAGATATTTCAAATGAGAGTTTCTTCACTTTTCAATTTACTTTTTTGATAATTTTTTAAATAAAAAACACAATAAAAATCTGATTATCCGCTAAAACACAGTATCTATCAGCATTTTCAAGGAAACAAACACATCAATTTACTACTTATTTACTACTAACGAATGAGCCTTGATACGCAAGTTTTCCTAGATATGCAAAGATATGGTACAGCACATCAGTATTGAAACAAGAAAAAATTGAATAACTTATAGACTATGGAACGCCTAAAATGACGTTCCTTTTCTATTTCCAGCCGTTCTTATTGGACGGCTATTTTATTACCCAAAATGAAAGGAGCATTAGATTTATGAAAAAGACATGGAAACGATTGTGTACGGGCTTCTTAGCTCTTGCAACTGTCGTTACTGCTTTACCGACTACACCCGTTCATGCAGAAAGTAAGCAATACTGGACGGAGTCAAACGAGCGTGTCGGTATCGTTGAAAAAGTAATGAATGACGGTTCGATTGGTTCTACCTTTAATGAGGGACATTTAACTGTTGAGGGCGAGGACGCTTACTGTATTGACATTAACACAGACTTTAAGAATGGTTACAAGACCAGAGCTGACGCAAGCTCACGCATGAGTATCGACCAGATAAGCGACGTTGCCTTATCTATCGAATATGTAAAACAGTACACAGACAGCCACAGCGGAATAGGCAAAAATCACGCTTACCTTTTAAGACAGCTTGTAGTCTGGCAGAGATTAAGCGTACATCTTGGCTGGCAATGTGATAACGTGCGAGCTTCTTATGATGAAATTC
>ENA-OROR01001483-OROR01001483.1-human-gut-metagenome-genome-assembly--contig:-NODE-1483-length-14953-cov-5.727279_pt1 | contig 14953 bp, 15 predicted proteins | sample MGYA00242135_ERZ509060 | MGnify/ENA primary metagenome ERZ509060 (study PRJEB26280, sample SAMEA2338742) | human gut metagenome | biome: human gut; feature: human-associated habitat; material: faeces... | reverse complement strand
CAGTCCTCCCACTCATCATGGATCAGCTTACCAGCGTCCTCCTCCATATGCATCTCATGGATCCGGACTTTTTTCTTACCGGCTTCTGTCTCGATCTCCACAAATCCATCATGGCAGATTGGCAGATACAGCTGGGAAATCTGATAGTTCTGCGGGTTATCCGGATAGAAATAATTTTTCCGGTCAAATTTGCTGTACTGATTGATCTGACAGTTTGTTGCCAGACCAACTGCCATGGCATACTCTACCACCTTTTTGTTTAAGACCGGAAGCGATCCCGGCATACCGGTACATACCGGACAGGTGTGGGTATTTGGTGCACTTCCGAATGCAGTGGAGCAGGCACAGAAGATTTTTGTCCTGGTTGCTAATTCTACATGGACTTCCAGTCCAATGACAGTTTCATATTCTTTTGACATCTCTTCTCTCCTTTCTACGCTTCTGCTGCCGGACTGTGCTGATACGTTCTTGTCTGTTCAAAACTGTAGGCCGCACGGATGATGTTTTTCTCCTTGAAACAATCCCCGATCAGCTGCAGACCGATCGGAAGTCCTTTGCTGTCCACACCGCACGGCACGGAAATTCCTGGCAGACCTGCCAGATTGACCGAAACGGTATATACATCCCCAAGATACATCTTCAGCGGATCGCTCAAAGACTCTCCCAGTTTCGGAGCGGTGGTCGGTGCCGCCGGTCCGAGAATCACATCATACTTTGCAAATGCCTTGTCAAATGCCTGCTTGATCAGGGCTTTGGTGCGCAGTGCTTTCAGATAATAAGCATCATAATATCCGGAACTTAACACGAAAGATCCAAGCATAATACGGCGCTTTACTTCCGGTCCGAATCCTTCGGAGCGGGACTTCTTGTACATATTGTGCAGTCCCTCGTACTCTTTTGTGCGGTATCCGTATTTTACTCCATCAAAACGTGCCAGATTGGAGCTTGCCTCTGCTGCCGCAATGACATAATAAGCCGGAATCGCATACTCTACGAGACTTAAATCAAATTCCTCTACGATTGCGCCTTTTTCTTCTAACGTCTTTGCCGCTGCAAGAATGGCTTCTTTTACTTCCGGGTCCAGTCCCTCGCCCAGATAGTCACGCGGAATACCAATCTTCATTCCCTTTACATCATCCACCAGTGCCGATGTAAAATCGGTTTCTTCTCGTTTTACCGATGTGGAATCCTTCTTATCATAAGAAGTAATTGTCTCCAGAATTGTGGCACAGTCGGTCACATCCTTTGCAATCGGTCCGATCTGATCCAGAGAGGAACCGTATGCGATCAGTCCGTAACGGGAAACGGTACCATAAGTTGGTTTGATTCCGGTCACACCACAAAATGAACTTGGCTGACGGATAGATCCTCCGGTATCCGATCCGAGTGCATAGTAACATTCCTCTGCTGCCACTGCCGCACAGCTTCCACCGGAAGAACCGCCCGGTACATGTGCGGTATTCCATGGATTCTTTGTCTCCCCATAGGCAGAAGTCTCTGTGGTACTTCCCATGGCAAATTCATCCATGTTCGTCTTTCCGAGAATGACTGCGCCCGCTTTTTCCAGATTGATCACTGCTTCCGCTGTATAAGTTGGAATAAAATTATATAAAATCTTAGAACTGCAGGTCGTTAACATTCCCTTTGTACACATATTATCTTTGATGGCAACCGGAACACCTGCCAGAGGCCCGGTCAGTGTCCCGTCATCAATCATTTTCTGTACTTCTTTTGCGCGGATCATCGCAGACTCTTCATCTACGGTGACAAAGCTGTTGATATCCTTTTCTTTTGCACGAATCGCGTCAAAAGCAGCTCTTGTTGCTTCCTCAACGGTCACTTCATGCGCTTTTATTTTCTTTCCCAGCTCTACCGCTGTGAGCGATAATAAATTCATAGCTGCCCCTCCTTACTCTACCGTCTTTGGAACTACAAATGCGCGGTCGCGACGCTCCGGTGCGTTCGCAAGTGTGTCCTCTCCACCATCGCCGTTTTCCACAACATCTTCCCGGAACACATTCTGTACCGGAAATACGTGGGACATCGGTTCCACATTGGAGGTATCCAGTTCGTTTAATTTATCAATATAATCCAGCATGCTCTCCATGTCTTTTTTCGCAGCTTCTTTTTCCGCGTCAGACAATTCCAGCTTTGCAAGGATTCCAACATATTCCATTGTCTCGTCTGAGATTACGTTTGCCATATTTTGTTCCCTTCTCCTTAATCTCTAACCTTAATATGCACTTCACGCAGCTGCTGCTCGGTGACTTCGTTTGGTGCACCGCACATCAGATCCTGTGCGTTTCCGTTCATCGGGAATGCGATGACTTCACGGATATTTTCTTCGTTACGAAGAAGCATGATCATACGGTCAACTCCAGGAGCCATACCTGCGTGTGGCGGTGCTCCGTACTGGAATGCGGTGTATAATGCGCCGAACTTGTTCTTTAACACTTCTTTGTCGTAACCTGCAATCTCAAATGCTTTTTCCATGATCTGCATATCGTGGTTACGCACAGCTCCGGAAGATAATTCCACACCGTTGCAGACGATATCGTACTGGTAAGCCAGGATATCCAGCGGGTCCATGGTATTAAGTGCTTCTAAGCCGCCCTGTGGCATGGAGAATGGATTATGGGTAAATCCGATCTTCTTTGTCTCCGGATCTTTCTCAAACATCGGGAAATCGTTGACATAACAGAAACAGTATGCATTCTTCTCGATCAGATCCAGCTTCTCACCGAGTTCGTTTCTGATCATTCCGGCGTAATATGCAGCGCGTTCTTCCTTATCTGCCATAAAGAAAATTGTATCGCCAACTTCAAGTCCTGCCAGTGTGCGGAATTCTTCCTTACAATCATCCGGAATAAACTTGTCGATTGGTCCCTTGTAAGAGCCGTCTTCCAATACTTCCAGATATCCTAAACCACCCATGCCAAGTCCGGTTGCAAATTTAAGGAGTTTCTCGTGGAAACCTTTGGACATATCGGCGTGTACGCGGATTGCCCGAACCGTTTTTCCGATGAACGGCTTGAACGTACATTTCTGGAAAAAGTTGGTCACATCGATAATACGAAGCGGGTTACGCAGATCCGGCTTATCGGAACCAAACTCCAGCATTGCCTGCTTATAACTGATAATCGGATATGGAGCCTTGGTCACAACGCTTCCTTCCGGTGCGAACTTTTCAAATACAGACGAAAGAACTTCTTCACCAACTGCAAATACATCTTCCTGTGTGGCAAAACTCATCTCAAAATCCAGCTGATAGAACTCTCCCGGTGAACGGTCGGCTCTGGCATCCTCATCACGGAAACAAGGCGCAATCTGGAAATATTTATCAAATCCGGATACCATCAGAAGCTGCTTGTACTGCTGTGGTGCCTGTGGCAGTGCATAAAATTTTCCCTTGAATTTTCTGGACGGTACGATATAATCTCTTGCACCCTCTGGAGAAGATGCGCACAGGATCGGTGTCTGTAACTCCAGAAATCCCATACTTGTCATTTTCTCACGCAGATAAGAAATCACTTTAGAACGGAAAATGATATTATCTTTTACTTTCTGGTTTCTCAGATCCAGATACCGATATTTCAGACGTACATCTTCGTGTACCACACTCTTGCTGGTCATTACTTCAAACGGAAGCTGGGAATATACTTCTCCGAGTACCGTCACTTCCTTTGCATCCAGCTCGATGGTTCCGGTCGGGATCTTTGGATTGTAGGTTTCCTCATCTCTCTTTTCGATCAGACCTTCCACGGTAATAGCCTGCTCTTTACGGATTCCTTCTAACAGCTTTCCATCGCGGATAACAATCTGCATCACTGCATACATATCTCTTAAATCAATAAAAGATACTCCGCCATGGTCACGGATATTTTCTACCCAGCCAGCGACACGGATCGTCTTTCCGATGTCCTGCTCTCTTACCTGATTCAGTGTGACATCTCTGTAAATGTTACTCATCTTTTCTACTCCTTTTTCTGGTCCGGGGCTCCTCTTATGAAAAAAGAAAAGCCCCGGAATACTATAATTGTATTCCGGGGCGAATAATTCAGATTATCCGCGGTACCACCCGCATTGAAAAATGAGACATTCTCATCTTCCCTCTCTTACGCGTAACGTGCGCTCACGTACGAACCTACTTCCACATTCCGGTTTTTCAAAACCATCCTGCCCGTGTTCAATCCGTCTGCTCCGGCAGTGTTCCCATAATCATCTCTTTCAAACAGCGCTCTCAGTCGGTGACGCTGTATTCCTGTCGATGTCTGATGATCAGAGTCTCCATCTATGCATTTTCTGTCGTACATCCCTGATGTACGTTCCTTTTGTAATCTGTTTTATCACACAATTCCAGTGATTGCAAGAAAAAATTTAAAAATACTCCTTTAGTGCTACAAGCGATTCCACTTTTTTGTATATAAATTTCTCCAGTTCGGCATCCGGCTGTGTCAGATCCGGCACCATAAACACCTTACATCCTGCACTGTATGCACTGTGAATTCCATTTGGAGAATCTTCCACCGCATAGCATTCCTGTGGCTGCACATGAAGCTGGCTGCAGGCGTACAGATAAACATCCGGCGCCGGTTTGCCATGGGCGACCTGCCGGGCAGAAACAATGTGGTCGAGATAGTCATACAATCCCACTCTCTTCAGCAGACTGCTGCTGCGCTCCACACCTCCTGCGGTGGCAATCGCTGTACGCACACCTTTTTTGCGCAAATATTTTAACAGTTCCTCTGCTCCCGGTTTTGCCTCAATCGGTCCCTCATCAAGCACCTGATCCGTCAGTTTTCTGCGATATGTATGCACTTTGTCATAGTCAAAATCTTCTCCATACAGCTTTTTAAAATGTTCCGGTGCATAAGGCATCCCAAGGGAACGCACGCTGTATGCCTCCTCATCGGTCATATGATATCCGAAATGCGCCATAGCCTCTTTCCATTTCGCGAAATAGTATTTTTCTGTATCCAAAAGGGTCCCGTCCAGATCAAAAATAACGGTCTGTATCATGTCTTTTTCCTCCTGTGTTTCTGTTCAAAGGCTACCCGGCGAACAAAAGCTTTCCCGACTCTATACCTCAAGAAACCGGTTCCACTCCTGCGTATCGCCGCTTCCGGTTACTTTCAGCGCGTAGGTACGGTCGTTGGTTCCGTCAATGATAAACGTATAAACACCGCTCTGTAACGTCAGTTCATATATGGTTCCCTCCAAAAGAACCTGTGCCACCTCATCATACTTTGCTTTTTCCACTTCCTCGTCCGGATACGTGTGCTTTAAATTTCCATCAGCATCGTATTCGTTGTATCCTTCCTCAACAAGCGAAATGATTTCTGCATCTGAAATCTTAAATAAAAGTTCATTGGTACGCATCATCCGGATGTCGCGGTTGCAGGAATTTTCCGGACAGATTTTTACATTGTCCAGTACCAGATGAAACATGCGCTCTGTCAGCTGGATGTCCCCAACCACAGCCTCGCCAAATTCAAAATGATTTACCTCGTTAATTGTGCTGTATTTGTATTCCATGTTGTTCTCCTGTGTTTTTATGATTCATTATCTGCAATGAATCCTGTTATTTTTCTTCCCTTTTTATCTCCACATTTCCTTCTGTGTGAGAATTTTTTCGCACATAATTTCTCCTTGCAGTTTCTGTGCCACTTTTTCATATGCGGGCACTGGAACCTGATATCTGTGCGCCATGCGCACCACTTCGTATACCAGACCATCCACTTCCGACGGTCTGTGTGCCATCACATCCCTTTGCATTGACGTGGTTGCCTCCGGCGGAAGATTAGATAAAATCTGCAGATTTACGGAAACCATATCCTTTTCAAACGGAAATCCCATGGCCGTCGCCAGTGCGACGATTTCCCTTATCATCGTGCAAAACAGTTCTCTTGCTTTCCCCTCTTTCTGGAAATCTCCTGCCGTGGCATTTAAGTAAAGGCCCGCCGCTCCGATCGGTGACACATAGGAAAATTTCTCCAGCGCATCCCGCTGGATCTGTTCTGATAATATCCCATCGATTGCACTGTCACGGAAATCTTTCTGAATCTGCTCTAACAGCTGGCATTTTTCTTCTTTTTGGCGCACGCCGAAGAAAATGCGCAGAATCTTTCCGTGCTGCAAAATAACTCCCGGCTCCTTAATATTGGCTGACACGTAAATACATCCGTCCGTCACAAGCATTCCCGGCAGTTTTTCCTGCATTTTAGCTCCGGTTCCATAAATATTTAAAATTGGAATCACAATCGTCTGCGGTTTTGCAATTCTACAGATAAATTCGTAAATTCCATCCAGCGAATATCCTTTTACGCAGACTAAGATCACATCCGGCCGGTCTTTGTAATGCTGCATGTCAGATGCCTTTACCGGTATGGTCTTTGTGTTCTCATCCCACATGGTCTGAAGCGTCAGTCCCTTTTGCTGTATACTCTCCAAATGCGCATCTCTGGCGATCAACGTCACATCTTTTCCTGCCTGCGCCATGTGAAAACCGACAACTCCGCCTGTCCCACCAGCTCCAATGATCAGATATTTCACCCAATGTCACTCCTTACTTACCGGGGAATTTCGATTTCTCTTGAAATGTCCCCTTTCTGCTGTAAATAATACAGGAATCCTTTGCATCCTGCAACCACATCTTCATAGGTTTCATCAAAATTGCCGGTGTACCATGGATCTGCCACATCCCGCGCCCCGGTAAATTTCTGCGTGTCTTCATAGCCCGCAAATGAAAGCATCTTGTATATTTTATCCTGGCTGTCCGTGCCTCCCGCGATTCTTGTCATGTTCCGGATATTTGCGGAATCCATGCCGATCAGATAATCAAAATACAGATAGTCATCCCTTGTCATCTGGCGCGCCCGGTGCGGAACAAGCGGAATGTTTTCTTCGTATAATTTATTTTTTGTGCCGTAGTGCGGCGGGTTGCCGATCTCCTCACGGCTGGTCGCAGCGGAGTCGATCTCGAACTGGTTGTCGAGGTGCAGCTGGTGGACCAGGTGGGTGAGGACGCTTTCGGCCATGGTGCTGCGGCAGATGTTGCCGTGGCAAATGAAACATACTCTAATCATTATTTTATTTCTCCTTGTTTTGCCCCGGAATGCCCTGTTTTGCAAGATTTTCTGGAATTCGTGTAGTTTGCTCTGAAATTACAGATTGTGGCAAATCAGAGCAAGATTGAGCAAGTTGGTACTGCCTGTCAGTAGTAACACCTCAAAGTCTTACTACTTAGAATGCTACACTAAATTTTACAAAAAAAAAGAACCCGACGCATCAGGTTCTCCCAGGTGTAATCCGAAGACATCCACCGCAATTCTTATATATAATATACTACTTCTGCATAAAATATGCAAGAATTTTATGATTTGCTAATGAATTTTTGTAAGGCATTCATATTAGGTCTATGCTGTGTACCAACCACCTGATTATAAATGTTAATTGGCAATTCATTTCTCAAATACTCTGTCTGCTGTTGATACGAAGCAACAAACTGCTTACAAGCAGTTTTAGTTTCGCCCATCTTTCTAAGGAAATATGTAATCATAATAATATACGCATCCATATATTTGAAATCAATATTAGAAATCCCTACTTCAGTTTCAAGCAGAGTAACAAGACGCTGATCAATCTTACCAGTTTTAAATCTAGTATCGAAAATCACATTGTTATGAGCAATTGCATTTCGCAAATCTTTAACTGTAAATATAAAGAACTTTGTGTTCATGCCATCTGAATCTAAATTAGTTGGGAGCTTCATTATATTTGAAACATAAAGCTTAACATTTGTACAGGCACAATCATATAAAGTTCCAAACTCACCAAGCGCTAAAGTTTCAAATATTGCCCAAACAGGTATTGTAATATCATTATTAAAGAAATGTGCTACCACACTTCTCTTATTATAGTCACGAACAAGAGCAGCATTTATTTTTCCTTTTAGATTCATTCTCTTCGTGTACTCTGTTTTATATGCACGGCTCCCCGGAGTATAATTTCTATATGCTGTTAATGATTTATTGTAAATAACATCAAAATTCTCAGATTTGCTATCTGCCAATAAAGCCTCAATAACATAACTCTTCAATGCATTTTCTATAAACATTACCTTAGGATAAAGAACTGTTTTAAGTCGCATATCATATTTATTCAGTGCTATAATTTCATCCAAAGAGCTAAAATTAACACGGTTAGTATCCTCTCGAATAAATCTATATCCCTTAAATCCATGATAATAGCCCATATTTCTAAGTGCTTGTGTCTGTGAGCTTTTAACATTGATATGGTGTGTATTACGTAAATATTTCATCAACTGGTAAATTGATAACATGTATAACTTTCTTTCATCATTTATAAGGTTTATTATAGCACCAAACACTTACTTTTTCCACAGAAAAAACGCCCCAGCCTAAGCCGGAGCGTCATCTCTTTTCCATATTAAACTACCTTAAACATCTTCTGCGACATCGTTTTCTCTTTCTTCTGCTCAACCTCCGCCTGTGCCTTCCTAAACTCTTCCATCCGTTTCAATTCTTCCTCAGCATCATCGAATCCGATATGCGTGTACACATTCATTGTGACCGATATATCCGAATGCCCCATGAGGTATTGTAATGTCTTTGGATTCATTCCCGATTTTGCCATATTCGAGCAATAGGTGTGTCGGCATACATGTGGTGTGATATTCGGCATCTACACCCGATAGATATCGTTGTACCGCCTCACCATGTGGTTAAAGCGATGTTCCCAATGCATTGCCACTAACGGCAGTCCTTTGTCATCCAAAAACAGGAACCCGGTATATCCATCCACCACTTTTTCTACCTTGGGTTTCTCCCGGTCTTCGATGATGGCTTGAAAGCATTTTGCAACATCCTCTGTTACCGGAAGTTTTCTTGTTCCGGCGGAAGTCTTTGTTAGCTCAATCACTAAGGTCATATCAGATAACCGTTGAAGCTGATAATCTATATTCACAATCCTGTTCCCTAGATCAATATCCTTAATTGTAAGACCACAAAATTCCGAAATGCGCATACCTGTATGAAAAAGTATATACACAACTTCATAATACTTGCAGTATACATTATCATCATGAACAAATTTAAGAAATTTTCGCATTTGATCCCGCGTTAACGCTTCCCTGGTAACACTGTCATTCACCACCACTCCCGCAAGTTCAAATCCAAATGGATTTTTATGGAGCACATCGTCATCCACCGCCATTTGATAAGAACAGCGCAATTCTCATTCTGAATCACAGGCTTCACATTACTTCCAAGACTTGCAATTTCATTTACATTCAAATTTCTTCTTCTTTCACATAGTGGTATTTCTTTGTGTTAGTTTTATCTAACCTTTTCTATTATCTTAACATGAGAATCGAGCATTATCCAGACCTGAACGGACGGCAATAATCCATTTAGACAAAAATAAAGTTCCAGACTTATTATCTGAAACTTTATTATAAATCCAGCATCATTGCATTACTTCACACAACGGAAATATACCATAGAACCGTCAACATGGATATCCGTTTCTTTATATAGTTTTTGAAGGATATCTCTCAGCTCTTTCTCCGTCTGAAACGGTGGAGAAAACCACCCTTTCTTTGCAAGAATATTTTTTACCAGCCAATCTGTCCGTTTCGATTTTCCCCTGATATAAAAACAAGCAATGAAATCACCGCCTGGTTTCAAAACACGCCATATTTCATGAAATGCTTTTGCTTATCAAGAAATGCATGAAAACCATTCATACTGACAACGGTATCTAAAAGCTTAAAACTATCGTTCTCTAATCTTCCTGACATTACGATTCATGAGGTGTCTTCCAATATGTCTATAAGCAAATGCTTTAAAGGCTGAAATTTCTTGATGATGTTCCTTCAACAGTTCATCTGGACAATCATAAACACCAAAATCCTGATTGATTCCCTCGCTCTGAATATAAGTATTGTTCCTATCAAACTCAATAATGAGATTTCTGAAATCCTTGACTGCTACTCCATAACCGCAAAATGCACCTGTACATTCCGAATTTTGTTCCTGTAACTTCTTTATGTAGGTTTTATCCAAAATGAAAGCTTCCAGTTCGTACCACTGATTTTCGAAATTAATTTCTACCCAGCTATGGAAAATATTTTTTGGAGCATTACGGTAAACAAACCCGGTCATGGCCCCTTTCTGCAATCTTTTATCAATCGTAAAACCATGTACTCTGCATGGAATATTGCAGGCACGTAAAAGTGCCATAAATAAAGTTCCTTTTGTATTACATTGTCCATAACCATCTGCAAGTACTTTTGAAGCTGAAATTCCGTCATCAATATTATATCCAAATAAAACATCATCTCTTACATAGTTGTAGATTGCCTTAATCCTTTCAAATTCACCCATTTCCTTCCATTTCATATTTTGAATAAGTTTTTGAATTGCCGGATTAGAAAAATCAACCATTCGTGTTTCCCTAAGATACTTATCTTTCATTTCCTATCGCCTTTCCCATAGGTTTTCTCACAACACAATGCATTCGCATACCTTTACGAATTTCAAATTTTTCTACTTTTAATCCTGCTTTTTTGCAACATTTTATGACCACATCTCTTGTTGGCACTTGGACATCTCCATGTCCGCATATATTTGCCAACGGCATTTCCAATGTATTCATTAGCCATACCAATACTTTATTGTCACTAGTCACATCTCTCAGTATCAATCTTCCATTTGGGCGAAGACATCTTTTCACACTGTCAAAAAATGCCTGTGGATCCGGATAATGATGGAAGCTCATAGAACAAATAATTGCATCAAATGAATCCTTTTCAAACGGAAAGTTCTCACAGTCTCCTACAACAAATGTTGCATTTGAAATATTTTTCTTTTTTGCCTGTTCAATCATGGCAGGAGTCAAATCCAGTCCTGTATAATATCGGTCTGGATATTTTTCTGCTAATAAAGAAATCATCGGAGCAGGCCCACAGCCTGCATCTAATAAATCTCTAAAAGGCTCCCTCTCTAATTCTTCCAGAATATCCGGATAATCTTTCTTGCACATTTCGTAAATACCAGCATGGCTACTTTCATATCTTCCTGCTGCTTTTGTAAATTCTTTAATTGACAATTTTTTATATTCTTCATTTTTCATGCTTTTTCTCCAATCACAGTACCTTTTTCGTCTTGCATCCGCATTTCTTCATTCTTTTCATATAAGCATAAAACTGCTTATGTAATTCCCTCATTTCATCTGGTGCCTTCATAGCATGTTGATACATAAATTTATCTCCAAAACTACTTCCAAATGTAACTGCCAGCATAATCGTCAGAAATGACAATGGCAAAAAGCAAAAGATATTCATTTTCCATGGTGACAGTTTACCCTTTTGTTTTCGCAAAAAATTAAAATTTTTTTCCAGCCTTTCTGCTGTTTTCCTCATGATTTTCCATTCTTTTTCTACTTTCTCCGGATCGTCTGATTCATAATACGCATCCGCAATCGGTACCACCATAGCAAGATGACAAAGCTGCCATAGATGCATATCCGTTACTTTCTTGTATGGTATATGAGCATGCCTTAATATCTCTGAAAACTGCTTAGTTCTTTCGGATTTATTTCCTGATATTTCTGCAAATGTTGTCGGCTGAATCAACCTTGGAGTGAGTGCTGCATCAAGGATACCATCATCATTTATACTTCCGCCTGCTCCTGAAAAAGCCGGTAATATTCTTCCTTTTCCGACAATGTCTTCCCATTTATTGTAACTGTCCAGTGAATTTATCATTGTAACAATCGTATTACTTTTATTATTTTTCAATTCAGTAAGTGCTTCATACAGCTGGTTTTCCCGGACAGTAAGCAAGACAAAATCATAAATATCATCGTTTGGTAGTTCTCCAAGAATCCTAACCTCTGCCTTTATTACTTCCTGATTTTTCTTATATTGCAATCCATTATTTCTTAAAGCCTCAAGTCTTTTACCTCTAGCATAAATATTTGTATCATAACCGGCTTCTGCAAATAAAGCCGCATACAAGGATCCAATCACACCAGCACCATAAATCAATATTCTCATAAGAATCATTCCTCTCCTCTTACCCCAGTGCCACATCCAAGATCATCATCAAACTAAAACCAAGTGCAGAGAATTAGCATTATGTATTCCTTGCTGTATAGTCAAAAGAACTTTCACATCGTTCTTTTGTTAGTTTCAACTAACTGCCATATATAAAAGAAACCGTGCAAAAAGCAAACTGTAATTTCACACGGTTTTCCTTATGTTTAAGTATATCACTTACGAAATCATATAACAATATAATTCTTTTAACAATTTACAAAAAGCCGGAGGTCACAATAATCTTCATGACCTCCGACTCGTTATACTTATTCTACACTGTCCTTACACCCAAATCAGCTCCTCTCTCCGGCTTATCTTTTCCTGGCATTGCCTTTTCCTTGCTGATAGCTGATCCAGCTTTCATCCGTCAACTTCATTTCATTCTGCATCTTTAATTGACTGATAATGCCGCCATTTCCGCTACCAATGTCTATCTTACCTTGAAAATAATGCAGAATCTTATCGCCCTTCTCAGCATAATATACTGTAAAAAATATAATAATGAATATTACCGCTTTGTAAATCCAACATTACTTCCTGTACCGTATTTTCTGCAATCTCATCCATTGCCTCTGCCAGCTGTTCTGTGGTCATCTTCTCTGGATACATTGCTTCCCGAACATCCCAGATACGCAGTTTCTGGATTCTCCCTATATTTTTTATAGACTGCAGCTATTTGATTGACATCTGTACTTTTTTCATAAGCTCCCATATCATGGAAAGGTAATGCCTTTTCCTCCGGTAATCTCATCCAGATACTGACATTTATTGAACATTTCCAGATCATCAATCTGCTTCCGTAACATGGCTTCCTGACGTTCATCAGAGATTGGAATACGCTCAAACTGGGAATGTCCAATGATAATAGCATCATAATTTCCCATAGCGATTCTGGCGCAGAACTTCTTGCATCTGCACTTGTCGTAGTTGCCATTGCATCAGACTTTCTTTTTTACGCCCTCATATAACGAAACGCTCAGCGGGTAAAATACAGTGGGTAAATGCAAAAAATTTTATTTTTTTATTTTTGCACAAAAAAATAGCTATAAGACTCCATTTTTTGAAATCTTATAGCTTTGCTATTGATAATATTGAGTTACTATTAATTTTAATAATTAAAATTATTTTACCAACTTATAAATTTTTTCCAAGTTCATATGCCTTCTTCATTATATCCACATGATCCTCAGCTGTATTTGCTGCATCAATTCCACCGCCACCGAACATGCCTTTTAAGGAAGCCTTTTCAAAACAATCTACCCAGCCTTGCAGCCCATTATAGGCTTTCTCAAATGCACTTTCCTCATTCTCTGCCGCAGTTGCAATCATATAAATATCTCTGAATAAATAATCTGCCGAATATAAAGGATTCAATCTATCAAGAAGTGTTTTCATCTGACCGCACATCTCATAATAATAAATTGGGGTTGCATAGACAATAACTTCCGCATTCTTTACCTTTGCCATAATATCTGCAATATCATCCTTCTGTACACACATCCCAGTCCTCTGGCAGGATAGACAACCGATACAATATTTTATATCTTTTCCTTTCAAAGAAAGAAGTTCCACATCATGCCCCGCTTCTTTTGCTCCCTTTGCACACTCATTTGCAAGTATATCAGAATTGCTCCCTCCTCGAAGACTTGTCGATATGATCAATACTTTTTTTGCCATAATTAACCAACTCCGTTTTCTTCAAAAAATTTCTGGATTTTATCAAATGGGATTACATCCAGATTATCGTAAAGATCTGTATGAACAGCCCCTGGAATTGTTAACAGCCCTTTATTGGATGTGTACTTGCTGTCCTTAATCATATTTTCATAAGCATCTTTTCCAAAATAATAGCTGTGTGCTTTTTCTCCGTGAACAATGAGGACTGCACTTCTGATTTCATTACTGTACTTTAATATTGGCTGATTCATAAATGACATACATCCAATACTGTTCCAGCCATCATTGGAATTCAGGCTTCTTTTATGATAACATCTGCCTTTATAATACTCACTGTAATCTTTTACAAAGAAAGGGGCATCCTCTGGAACCGGAAGAGAAACACAACCACCAGCTCTGGAATATTCGCCTTTACAGTATTCTTGTGTTCTGAGGGTATTCAGCGACTGCTTCTTCGCATAACGTGCTTCTTCACTGTCCTCAGAATCAAAGTACCCATTCGCATTTACCCTTGTCATATCATACATGGTAGATGCAACCGTTGCTTTTATTCTTGTATCGAGTGCAGCTGCGTTAAGAGCCATCCCACCCCAGCCACAGATTCCAATGATTCCTATTTTATCTTGCTCTACCTCTTCCCGAACAGAAAGGAAATCAACAGCAGCCATGAAATCTTCTGTATTAATATCCGGAGAAGCCATGTATCTTGGATTGCCACCACTTTCTCCCGTAAAAGAAGGATCAAATGCAATAGTAAGGTATCCTTTTTCAGCCATCGTCTGCGCATACAGTCCGGAACACTGTTCTTTGACTGCACCAAATGGTCCACTTACAGCAATCGCTGGATATTTCCCAAATGCATTTTTCGGCTTATACAAATCTGCAGCAAGTGTGATTCCATAACGATTTACAAATGTCACTTTCTCATGATCTACTTTTTCACTTTTTGGAAAAGTTTTATCCCATTCAGATACTAGTTTTAATTCTTCTGTTTTCAACATAAATATAACCTCCATATGCAAATTGTCTTATAATTCAAGAATGCCTCGGCTTTTTTCAACCTTCCTATTTTAGTTTTCTATATTCTTCATCACTTACCTGTTCAAGCCATTCATTGGAACTATTTTCGCCCGGAACTTCTATTGCCAGATGTGA
>ENA-OROR01001480-OROR01001480.1-human-gut-metagenome-genome-assembly--contig:-NODE-1480-length-14986-cov-6.665729_pt1 | contig 14986 bp, 16 predicted proteins | sample MGYA00242135_ERZ509060 | MGnify/ENA primary metagenome ERZ509060 (study PRJEB26280, sample SAMEA2338742) | human gut metagenome | biome: human gut; feature: human-associated habitat; material: faeces... | reverse complement strand
TAAGATGAGGAAAACCTCATTTTAACTTGTACTAAATCTTGACATAGGACCAGAATTAGAAGATTTTAATATGATTTGCGGAGGCAGTCCATGCCAGGATTTCAGCATTTCCGGCAAGCAAAAAGGTTCTGTTTGGACTTGTAAAGATTGCGGACATGAATATAATCCACTCACTGTACATTGGAGTAAAAGAGATTGTTGTCCGAACTGTGTGAGTAAAGATATAAATAAAACACGTTCTTCATTGTTAGTAGAATATCTAAGAGTTGTGAAAGCAAATAAACCTAATTTTGGCATTTATGAGAATGTAAAAAATATTGTTGGAAAGAAATTTAAAGAAACATTTAATATGTTTGTTAGTGAATTAGAAGAATATGGATACAACTTATACTATAAGGTGTTAAATGCAAAAGACTATGGGATACCGCAAAATAGGGAACGTGTTTATTTGATATTTATTAAGAAAGATTTAGATAATGGAGAGTTTAAATTTCCAGAACCATTTGATAATGGATTGAGATTGAAAGATATGTTAGAAGATGAAGTAGATGAAAAGTTTTATATTTCTGATGAAAAAACAAAGAAATTTATAAAAAACTTGAATATAAATGATTCAGATAATATTGATATTGGTTCTCCTAAATTTATCGGAAATGTAAATCGAGAAGATTTTGGAACAGGATATGCTGGTGGCGTATGGGATGATAGTCATATTAGCCCGACTTTAACAACTATGCAAGGTGGTGGAAGGCAACCAAGTTTCTTTAAGAAAAAATCTTTTCGTGAATTCTGTTATGCAAACGGACTGAATAGTGCGTGTTATAAGTATATGGATTCTTTTGAAAAATTATATCCTGAAATTAGAGAATATTATGATATGAAGTTTGAAAATTAAAACCATATAATAGGAGATTACAATAATGACAAAAGAAAATGCATTAAAAGAACTAGAAGTGATTTTAGGTTTTGCAACTGAAATAATAATGAATGGAATTGAAATAGAGGACATCCATGACATAGATTCTGATTTAAAGCTTTATGGATATGATAATGATTCAAACAGCATTTGGACGTTCTGGGTTAAACTGTTCATCAAGGATATTTTTTAATTCGCTGCTGAAGTCAGAATCTTTGGTCGTGATGGTCCATGGCTTGATCCATTGAGCTTTGACGCCCATTTGTTTCATATACTTACCAACGGTACGTTCGGAGATGATTTCTCCAGATTTACGCAATTCCCTAGTAATTTTAGGGGCACCATAATTCTGTTTAGATTCATCATAAATATGCCAAATTTTACAAAGGCTGGTTTAATAATGTAGAAACATCTGTTGTTGCTGGACGGGTTTATGGCCTGAAATTAAGTTTTAAATGCACTACTCCATTTGCTTATACGGATAATATTGAAAAGCAGATATCAACAGGAAATGCCTATACAGAATATCAAATTAAAAACGATAGTGATGAATTATACAGTTACTGCTACCCTAAAATACATATTCACCCAAAATCTAATGGTTTTGTTGCAATTTGTAATATGTCTGACTGTACTGTTTTAACAGAAGGAACGCTTACTGTAGCATCTAATGGTTTTGATGCTCTTTTAGAAACTTGTGAAAATTATGCAAAATCAAAAGGTTGTGATATACGTTATACCGGAACAGGCGTATATAATATTGTACCTATATGTGATGATACGGCAGTACAATTCTATCTAATAGACAAATACCATGCCCATGAACAAAAATGTACGGCTTTTTATGATACAACAACGAAACATTATAAGATTATAGAGGATGGGTTCTTATTTTTAAAGGTAAGTACAAACCTTGATATTGATATAGACTGTCAAAGATTGACCATTGTAGACAGTCTTGGACGGATGGTGGAATACGAAAAATTAGGAATTACAGATGTTGACCATATGTACTGGTTAAGATATCTAAACGGAATGAATAATCTTCTGCTATACGGAAATGCAGATTTCACATTTACTCATAGAGAATCTAGGAAAGTTGGTGAGTCTTAATGGAACAACGTTTTAATAAGAATTACCAACCTAAAATTCCAGTTGTGTATTTAGGTACACCAAGTCACAGGATTGTATGTGCGGTAAATGGAATCCGTGAAGAAACCTTCAATTTGGAAGATAATCTAACTGATACGAAAAAGATTAGTTTTGATGTTGATAAATATGTTGAAATATTTGAAAAAAAAGTAGAATCCAATGTATATCCCCTTATAGACTTATTAATGAGGATTTACATTCCTGATATCGGATGGTTCGTACTAAATACTCCTGTTGTATCCAATGACGGAAAATCAGAATACAAATCTATTTCCGGTGAATCAGAAGAAATAGAGATGGTTGATCATGATATTAGGAAATTAAAAATTAATAAAGGAACTACAGACTCCTATGAAATGCTTGTAGAGGGTAACGTAGATATTATAGATGGTGTAGAATTTGCAAAGGAACAGATTAAATTTTGCAATAAAGAAAAACCAGAATTGAGTTTTCTTCATATCCTCTTGAAAGTCTCTGGATTATACGGATGGACAATTGGAGAAATAGACAGCACACCAAAAGAATACCTGTATTACGAAGATGGCGAATTAAAAAAGAAATATACTCTTCTATCAGATGAAATAGGAAGTTTTGATATCGGAATACAGGATTTATATTCTTTCTTAACGCAAGATGCAGCCCAATATTTTAACTGTATTTTTGTGTTTGATAACAGAAATCTTACAATTAATGCTTACAGACCTGAAAATTACGGAAAAGATACGAATATTAATATTGGATTCAGGAATCTTCAACAGACAAATGAAATCTCTATAGATGAAACAAATCTATTCACAAGATATACCGTTTATGGCTCAGATGACCTTGGTATAGAATATGTAAATTTTGGCTCTAATGTGATTGAAAATATTGACTACTTTCTGAATGAAAAATATCTGCTTGCTGATACAATTTCAAAATATAACTTATGGAAAAATGATGTCGAAAAGCAACGTCCTATTTATATTGAAAATACAAAACTGTATAACAAACAGCTAAGTGTTATTAGCGAATTACGAAACAGAGTCCCATTGGATGATTGCTCTACAGATTGGAGTACCTTTGAAGATGGAGAATTATTGGAAGCACAGGCCAATTACCAGGCACAATTAAAAGGTTATGAATCTTATTATGTGGATGAAGATGGCAATTTCGATGAGGAAGCACTGAAAGCTTCTCCTGACGCAAATGACTATTACCAGATTCGTGACGTTATTTTACCTTCTATTGCAATTGAAATTGAAAACAGGAATCTCCCTCCAGATGCCGATCCGGAAGATTATATCAAAACTTATGAGACAGATTGGAAATTATATGGTCTGGATGAACTTGATGTCAAATTAGAAACCTATAAAAATAGGAAGAAAGTCCTTGAAAAGAATGGATATGACAAGCCTTTTGACGAAAATACCCATTCACAAGACATGTGGGAAAAACTACATGCAGAGTATGAGGAAATTTTAAATCAGCTTAATCCAGATTTCGTAGGGAGTTGTCAAGAAGCATACAACAAGAGAAAACAGGAAGTAGACGATGCTACTGCTTTATCAGAAAAATATGATAAACAGCGCCAAATTGCTGCTTCTGTTGTAAGTAAAGAAACATGGCAGAATGCAGACAGCCGTTTTACTGATGAAGACTTGGCTGATTTATCAAAATTGTACAAGGACGGAAGTTATGAAAATTCAAACATGTTTCTTACCTCTTCTGATGATGCGGTAACAGCCATTGATGAACTGTACTATTGAACCTCTTGGAGCAGACCCATCTACAGTAAAACAACAAGGATATCTTAGATGCTATTACTGCTTCTTTTACAACAGAGTTAAAAGCAAATTATGACAAGGCTTATACACATGCAAACAGCGCACATGCTCCCTCAAATGCAGAAAGAAACACAATCGTAAGCATTAAGAAAAATGGAGCGGTTGTTGAACCAGATGAAAGCAGAGCTGTGGATATTGCCGTACCTGTCAAAACATCTGAACTGACAAACGACAGTGGATTTGTAACCAAAGCACATACACATGGAAATGCCGATATTACAGGTTTAGATGCTTCTAAATTAACAGGTACAATTGATATCGCAAGACTTCCTCATGGAGCATTAGAAAGATGTAAAGTCGTACCAGATGATACAGCCAGATTCAAACTTACCACTGCTGATGTGCAAACTGGTGATACTGTAAAAGTAACTTCTACAGATAAAATGTATTTCGTTGTTGATGATACCAAGTTAAGCACTGAAGCTGGTTATGAAATTTATACTGCTGGTTCTGCAACATCAGTTCCTTGGAGTGGCATTACTGGTAAACCAGAAACATTCCCTCCTTCTACTCACAAACATGTTCCAAGTGATGTAGGGTTAGGAAATGTTACAAATGACAAACAGGTAAAAGGACTTGCAACTGGTACAACAGATGGACATGTTGTTGCTTTTGGTGCTGACGGATATACCGTAAAAGATACTGGTTTCACAATTGGAAAATCCGTACCATCAAATGCAGTATTCACTGATACTACCTATCAAGCTGCAAATGCAAGTACACTTGGTCTTGTTAAATCTGCTACTGGTGCTAATAAGGTATCTGTAGGTTCAGACGGAACAATGTCTCTTGCAAATGTGTCAACCGATATTTTAACACAAGGTTCAAATATATTAATTTTAAATGGTGGAGGAGCTGTTTAGGCTCCTTCTGTTTTATAGGAGGTGTCTACATGGCAAACCAAGAAATTCATGTAAAAATACAAGAAGCATATGATACAGAGGGAAATTGGAGAACAATAAACCCTGTTTTATTAGAAGGTCAATTAGCCTTCTCTTCAGATAAATACGGGAAATATAAAATGGGTGATGGGACAAGCAGATGGAATGAATTAGAATACATTAGTGCGAATTGGGATGATATTTCTGGAAAACCAAGTTCATTCAATCCAACAGCGCACTACCATGATGACAGATATTATTCTATAACAGAATTAGACGAAAAATTAAGTAAAAAAGCAAATGCATATGATTTAGATCAACATATGCAAGATACTACAAATCATGTGCATGTTTCAGAACGTACCAATTGGAACAATGCAAGCAATCATGCAAATTCAACTCATGCTCCTGTGAATGCGGAACAGAATCAAAATGCATTTTCATATATTTATGTGAATGGCTATACTATTTCCGCTGATACTAAGATGGACATTTTAAATTTAGAAGCTGGAACAGGTATTACGATTACACCAGATACTGTTTATGATAAAATCACAATTTCAGCAGATAGTATGAACTGCACCTTAGAAGACCTTGGTGTTACTGCTACTGCACAGGAATTAAATTATGTAAAAGGAGTTACCAGTAATATTCAAGACCAGCTATCGCATAAAGCTTCTATATACCATTCTCACAGCGGAGAATATGCCAGTGTAAATCATACTCATACTGCTTCACAAATTAGTGGATTGCCAACGATAGAAGCAATTACGGATTCAGAAATTGATAGTTTAAAATACTTATAATACTCAGGGATAGAAGAATCTATTCTGTCCCATTTTTTACCTTTTTGACATGTTTGCTAGACAAAATACAAGAATTATTATGATATTTTATTGTTATTTATTATCACCTGTAGTATAATTGGAGGATAAAAATGCTACGATTTAAGTTTAGAAAGGATGTGCAGATTATGAATAAACGAATTTACGACGCTTTGGATATAGCAAAGTACACAGTTGACAAATGTACATCTGAGAAATGTCCAATTACAAATTTGCAGTTACAGAAAATACTATATTTTTTACAAAAAGAACATCTGGTTCAATATGGAACCTGTTTATTTAGTGATGAAATTCAGGCATGGCAATTTGGCCCTGTTGTACCAGAAGTATACTATAACTTTTGTGGATTTGGTTCTGGAGCGATTACTATGCGGTATTCTACTAATATTAATAAAGATGACATTCAAATGATTAGCCCAATTGTTGATGACAATAGAGAAAAGAATCCTTGGGATTTAGTAGCAAAGACTCATGCTCCTGGAAAAGCATGGGATATCACATACAAAAATGGATTAGGAAATAGAGATGTCATTACACCAGAATTAATAAGAACGAAAGGTTGAAAAATTGAAAACAGAAGCAATTGATGATAAACGTCAGAATTTTAAATCCTTACTTTTTAAACTTGCTGTATCACAAATGACTTTGCAGTCAAATAGAGAGAGAAGCCAGATATACCGAGAATTAGAAGATATTTATGCTCAGGTTAATTCTGAAGATTTCCGGCATTTTTACTCAGATATTTTTGCAGTAATATCAATGATAGATAAGGATTCTAGTCTTGGGGATTTGGAAATATTAAATCAGAATATGGATATTGTTCGTAAGGGATATAGACCTATGAATACATCTTGCGGAGAACAGGTCAATATAAACAAACAGATAAATAAGCTATATGACCATATCAATCTTGAGATAGCAAGGCTAAATTATTTTAAAACAACAGAATCAAGAACAAATAATGAGTTAAGAAAAGTATCTTCTACTTTACATCAAGTAGAGAACAACCTGTCACAAGTGGAGCATAATATTGAAAGAGCTGATGATATGCAAAAACAATATGTTACCATTTTAGGAATATTTGCTTCTATTGTTCTAGCATTTACTGGTGGTATAGCATTTTCCACATCTGTATTGGAGAATATTTCAAATTCAAGTATATATAGAATTTTGTTAATTGCACTCATATTAGCAGGTGTTCTAATCAATATAATTTTTATATTAACGCATTTTATAATGGAAATTACAAACAAAAAATCTAAAAATTCTAAGTATATCATAATATTAAATGCCGTAATCGTTATATTGATTCTTGTTGTAGTAGCATGTTGGGTTTTCGATATTCAAAAAGCTGTAACACTATTTCAGCAATGGATATATAAACAGGGGTAAGAATTTATTTTCTTACCTCATTTTTTTACTTTTTTGGTAGAAAAAAGAAATGACTCCTGACGAACAATTAAGAAGAGCCATTTCTTTCTTGATAAATTATGTATTCATTTGGTCTGTCAAGACCGATTCCACACTCTTACTATAGCATTGGTGGACATAAATAACAAGCAAAACATTTCGACAAGTTATTACACCATTTTCATTTTCAGTACAGGAACTAATCTGCATGGTTTATTATTAAGCAGAATTGACGGATTCTTTTCTATTTCTTTCTTATAATACATGTTATACAGGCTTAATGCGGTTTTCTCTGTAATGTAAACAGAATCCAACTCCATGTATTTTGATAATAACTTATCTGCCAGATTAATTTCTCCATCTTCTATTAATAATCTTGCGTTCTCATTTTCGTATACTATCATGCTATCACTCCAATTTCCATAGATTTGTTGTCAGGCTGTAGTTTAGTTTAATCTCTCTTTGTGCGTCTTCGATTGTTACAAGACACTGAAAGATGAATTCTGTGCCATATAATTTCCTTGACGATAACACTTTGTCTATATTCGCCTCTATATGGTCATTTAAGCCATCTAATCGTATTCTTAGAGGTTTTATACCTCCTTCCGTATTAAAGGCTGCTATGACCGATATAGGCGTTCCTGGAGCGGTGCTATATGTTTTTGTGTCATTAGATTGATAGAATGGCATAAGGTATCTCCTTTCAGTGGCAATAAAAAGAACATGTGTTTGTGTTGAGATTATTATACAAACATTTGTTTGGTTTGTCAATAAAAAAGAACTACCATGATGGTAGTTTTAAATGAATAAAAAAAATAACCGCTTATGCGATTATTTGTGAGGTGGTTGGATGAAACTTTTACCAAACATTTGTTTGATTACTTTTTTTGATTACTTTTTTGGAGTCTTTCTTTAACATGGACATCTTTTTAGTAGCCGATAATCAAAATTTTTCTAAAAATGAAATGTCATACATACAGAATTTTCCTTTCCTGTATTTTTTGTTTCATTTTTGTGCAACTTTTTAAATTTGATTACCTTTTTGATTACTTTTACATTTCTGTCCTCTGAAACCCTTATATTTACTAAGGATTTTTGATGCGGAAGATGGGACTTGAACCCACACGTCTATACAGACACAAGATCCTTAGTCTTGCCTGTCTGCCAATTCCAGCACTTCCGCTGATCTCTCTCATAAGGACGATTTTTCATTTTCCTTATGACTGCGGAAGATGGGACTTGAACCCACACGTCTATACAGACACAAGATCCTTAGTCTTGCCTGTCTGCCAATTCCAGCACTTCCGCATTTGCTATTCAATTCTGTCGAACAACAAAAAGAATTATAGCAAAAGTTTTCCAAATCGTCAATACCTTTTTTTAAACTTTTCTCGTATTAATTTTTCTCCTTCCGAAAGTCTGAAAAAAAGGTCTTTTTCCTCTCCCAAAATCTCCTGAAAGCAAGCCAGTTCATCCAAAAGGCCCTGACCATGAGGCACCAGATAAGCCCCTGCATCACTGCCAAGAGCCATCTGAACGCCCAGTTCATATCCACGCCTGATATTTTGGCTTCCTGTTTCCCATATTTGGTTTAACACTACATCTGAAAAACGTCCGCAGCCAATAAGATTTTTCACCACGGTTATGGTAGGCACCCACACCACCGAAGACTGAGCCATCAGCTTTAAGGTATCTTCATCCACATAATTTCCATGTTCAATACTGTCTGCGCCTGCCTCCACTGCATCTGCAACCGCCTTGGCTCCGTTGGTATGAGACATCACTGCCAGACCTTCTTCATGGGCAATATGCACCATTTCCCGGACCTCCTCTTTTTCCAGGGCTGTCTCTGTCACAGAACCGTCTGTAGCAAAATCCATGATTCCTGTGGTCATGATTTTAATAAAATCACCCCCCAGGTCTTTCACTTTGCGTACCAGCTTTGCATATTCCTTCATGTTTTCAAAACCACGTCCTACGATTTTTCCGTAATGACCTTTTTTATGAATGGCAAAAAGAGGGGTCCGGTAATCAATGCCATACTCCCCTGCAATTTCCCTGGCCCGTTCAGACACATGAAGATCATCTCCCCCATCCCGCACAAAGGTAATCCCTTTCTCCTGATATGCCTGGAAATGGGCGCGAATCACCTGTTCCTGAACACCGTTTTCATGACATTTCACCGCTTCTTTGTAATTCACTGCATTCATAAAAATATGCGCATGGTTTTCTCCAAACATTTCTACATCTTCTTTCTCATTTTAGTTTCATTTCTATCTCGTAAGTTCCGGCATGAAGCACCAGCTTCTCCGGCATTTCGGCTTCTTTGCAGAGCTTTCCGTTGACCTTTATCTGCTTTCCCACAAAAGGAAATACAAATCTGGCTTTTGCATCAAAGGGTATCACTGCGTGAAAAACTATTCCATCCTCTGTCCATTTCCAGCTTGTCCGGTAAGTTCCTGATGCTGATTCATAGATGCATGAAGCGCCTTTCATGCTTCTTTCCGGCTTCGGGGCAAGAACAACGCGTTTAAATTCGCTTCCTGTTGCTGTAGGTTTCAAGCCGCAAACCACGCTATACCTCCAGATTTCCAAAATACCATAGATCCAGTCCGGCTCCTCACTCTGAATCTTCATTTCTGAACATTCCAACTCTTCTTTTACCTGTTCTAAAAGCTGTTTTTGCATTTTTTCCGGTGCCAGATTCCAGTATAAGATTAAAATCCTGGCAGTAAGGCTCTGTGTATAGGGTCCTTCTTCTTTTTCAAGATAAGCCTCAGAAAAAGCCTGTTTTACTTCTTTTGCCAGTTTTTTATAATACGCCGCATCTTCCCTGATCTCCAGTATTTTCGCCGCTTTCGCTGTACACAGAATGGATTCGTAATAAACAGCCGCTGATACCAAGCCCTGATCTGCAGTACCACATAACGCCTTGTCTACCGTATGAATATCTTCCACCCACTTCTGCATGGTTCCGTACTGCTCTGCCAACTGAATCTCATCTCCTGATAGCAGATATTGCTTCCACGGTAAAAGAGCCGAAGCATATTGGTGCAATGCCTCTGGAAATTTAGAAAACTTTAGAGCCCTATCCTGTCTGTCCTCTGGCTCTTGCTCTCCCTTTTTCTCAGTACAGGCAGCATCAGATACAACACTCTCCCAGGTTTCTTCTGTTGCAAGAACATTCTCCCTGCCTGTGCTGCTCTCCATATGAAGTTCTCCCAGAACCTCTCCATCCCAAAACTGAAGAACATTTTCCTTCCCTTTTTTCAAAAAAGAAGTCACATTATGAATCATGTAAGAAGGGATTTCTTCCTCCTTATTTGCCAATACCCTGTAGCCATTAGAAACCTTTTTCTTGTTTATGAAAATCTTTGGATTTCCTCTGGTACAAAGATAAAGTCTGGCAGATACCAGGTCTTCCGGCACAAAAAAATGTTTCCCTGCACCCTTTTGTGCCGATTCCTGATTTTGTGTTTTTTCTGGAGTCAGCCAGGTACCATACCATGTTTCCTGTTCTTTTCCTGTCTCAAACCAGGATACAGGGCTTGTGATTTTCTCTCCTCTTTCTGTGCGTACCTGAACCAGCCAGAAGTATCTGGTTCTGGGGCTAAGCTGCACATTTGGACAAAAAGCTGTACTTTTTATGTCTTGCTGCCAGTCACTGTCATAGACTTCTCTTTTCCCTTCCGAATCCAGGAAAATCCTCATTCTGGCCTGCTTCTGCCTTTTGCCTTTGCAGCCTTCTGTAATCCAGGAAAACACCGGATATCCACAGGTACAGCCAAGGGGCTGTTTTTCATGGTTCACTTGCATTTCTCTGATTCTCATACCAATTTCCTCTATTCCTCTTTCGCCCATCCACAGGCACATGTTACAGCCCGCTTCCAGCCTTTTGATTTTTTATCCCGCTCTTCTTTTGTAATTTCCGGCTGGAATACTCTGTCTATGCTCCAATTTTCCACAATCTCTTCTTTGCTGTTCCAATACCCAACAGCCAGTCCGGCCAGATAAGCTGCCCCCATAGCAGTTGTCTCTACGCATACAGGACGTTTTACCGGAACCTGAATCATATCTGCCTGGGTCTGCATAATAAAGTTATTGGCGCTGGCCCCTCCATCTACCTTCAAAGAATTTAATTCTATACCGGAATCTGCTTCCATGGCTTCAATGACATCATGCACCTGATAAGCCATAGATTCAAGCGCTGCCCGGATAATATGACATTTATTCACCCCTCTGGTAAGCCCTACAATGGTTCCCCTTGCATATTGATCCCAGTAAGGCGCTCCAAGCCCTGTAAAAGCAGGAACCACATAACAGCCATTGGTATCTTTTACCTTTCTTGCCATGTATTCTGAATCTTCCGCAGAATCAATCATGCGAAGCTCATCCCGAAGCCACTGGATAATAGCTCCGGCTACAAATACAGAACCCTCCAGGGCATAATTTACCTTTCCATCCAGTCCCCAGGCAATGGTAGTCACCAGACCGTTTTCGGAAAATACCGGCTTCTCCCCTGTATTCATTAACAGGAAACATCCGGTGCCGTAAGTGTTCTTTGCATCTCCTTCTGCAAAACAGGTCTGTCCAAACAATGCAGACTGCTGGTCTCCTGCCGCTCCGGCAATGGGAATCTCCCCTCCGAAAAAGCTGCTGTCTGTCTTTCCGTAAATACAACTGGAAGGTTTTACTTCCGGGAGCATACATGCAGGAATATCCAGTTCTTTTAAAATTTCCTCATCCCACTCCAGGGTATTAATATTATACAGCAGGGTTCTGGACGCATTGGAATAGTCTGTCACATGGACAGCCCCTTTTGTCATTTTCCAGATAAGCCATGTCTCCACAGTACCAAAGAGCAAATCTCCCTTTTGCGCCTTTTCTCTTGCGCCCTCTACATGATCCAGAATCCATTTCACTTTTGTTCCTGAAAAATAAGCGTCAATAATCAGGCCTGTTTTTTTCCGGAACATTTCTGTAAGTCCTTTTTCCTTTAAGGAATCGCAATATTGGGAAGTTCTCCTGCACTGCCACACAATGGCATGATAAATAGGTTCCCCTGTATTCTTATCCCAAACAATGGCGGTTTCTCTCTGGTTCGTGATTCCAATAGCTGCAATATCTCCCGCCTCTGCCCCTGCTTTTTGCATTGCTTCTACTGCTACACCAAGCTGATTAGACCAGATTTCATTGGCATCATGTTCCACCCAGCCAGGCTTCGGAAAATACTGGGTAAATTCTTTTTGAGCTGAGCTTACAATTTCTCCTTTTTTATTAAATAAAATACAACGGTTACTGGTTGTTCCGGCGTCCAGCGCCATAATATATTTTCCCATACTCTATACCTCCTAAAGCAAATCCCGTTCCAGAAGCTCTCTTTTCAAAACTTCCCTGTGCGAAAAAAGAGCTGTGCAGAAAAAGAGAGTCTCCCCTTTCATCTGACAGCTTTTCTCATACTCTGTTCTGTCCTGGATTCTATTACGCTATGCATATTCTAATAATATTTTACCTCTAATAAAGAAATTTTTCAACAACCTATACAAATCTATCAAATTTTTTTCACCTTTTTCCTTTTGCTGCATAGGGTAGATTAATAAAGTTTCCAGAGGTTCTTTATGTATATTCCTCCCTTAAAAGCAACGCAGACACAGCAGCCCGATACAGGCAAGCTGCGTCTGTACGTGATTTCTACCCTGCGCAGCCAACCAATAGAAGATGCTACGGTTACTGTTTCTTATACCGGAGACCCTGATTCTATCATTGAAACAGCCAAGACAGATTCCAGCGGACAGATTCCTGAATTAACCCTTCCCGCACCGCCACTGGAATACAGCATGGCCCCTTCTGAATACCAGCCTTATTCAGAATACACCTTCCGCATTTCAAAAGAGGGGTTTGAAGATTTAGACATTTCCGGCTCTGAGATTCTCCCGGAATCCACTTCTATTCAGCGCGCTGTCATGAACCCGGCCCAGCCTCAAAATAATTTTGAAGACATTGTCATTCCTGCTCACACCCTCTATGGAGACTATCCGGAAAAAATTCCTGAAGATGAAATCAAACCCATGGATACCTCCGGTGAAATCGTATTAAGCAGAGTGGTGATTCCTGAATATGTAGTGGTTCACGATGGAGTCCCTACCAATCCCACTGCGCAAAATTATTATGTGCGGTATCGCGATTATATTAAAAATGTAGCCAGCAGTGAAATCTATGCAACCTGGCCGGATGAAACCATACGAGCAAATGTATTGGCAATTATGTCCTTTACATTAAATCGGGTATACACAGAGTTCTACCGCAATAAGGGCTATGACTTTACCATCACCTCTTCTACTGCTTTTGATCACAAATGGATGCGCGGAAGAAATATTTTTGAAAGTATTTCCAGAATTGTAGATGAGGTCTTTCATAACTATCTGTCAAGGCCAGGGGTACGTCAGCCTATACTTACACAATACTGTGACGGACAGCGGGTAACTTGTCCAGGGTGGATGACACAGTGGGGTTCGAAATACCTTGGAGACCAAGGATACTCCTCCATTGAAATCCTACGCAACTTCTATGGCGACAATATGTATATCAACAGCGCAGAAGAAATCGCCGGAATTCCTGCTTCCTGGCCTGGCTCTCCCCTTGATATCGGCTCTTCCGGTCCAAAGGTACGGCAAATGCAGGAACAACTAAATGCTATTGCCCAGTCTTATCCTGCTCTTCCTAAAATTGCTGTGGACGGTATCTACGGAGAAGCTACCCAAAATGCTGTACGGGAATTTCAGAAAGTTTTTGGCCTTCCTGTTACTGGAGTCGTCGACTATCCTACCTGGTATGAAATTCAAGAAATCTATGTAGGTGTTACCAGGATTGCAGAATTGGTTTAAAAATCTTTATAAACAAATTTAGGGAGTACCGCAAAATGCAGCACTCCCTGTTTTCTGTCCATATTTAAGAATAATCGCCTCTTAAAATCACCCGAATCCTTTTATATAAAAGAAGCACAATACCTGACACTAAAAGTCCTTTTAATAAATTAAAGGGGCCCACCGCAAGCAAGGCAAAGGTAAACAAACTATCAATGGCTCCATTAATGGCTGTTCCCATTTCTATAAATGTCTCCACAGGCATTCCAAAAGCAATGCCATAAGCCGGCAATAATATCCAAGCATTCAGAACACAGGCAACTGTGGTCATAATTACAGTACCTGCTATCATACCTAAAATTGCGTGCTTTCTGGTTTTCTTTTTTCTATAAACCAAAGCAGCCGGTAATAAAAAGGCACATCCCACCAAGAAATTCGCAATCTCCCCTACTCCTGCAGTTATAGTGCCATTCAAAACAAAATTCAGCAAAATTTTTACTGCTTCTATGGCAATTCCTGCAATAGGTCCCATGGCAAAAGCGCCAATCAATACAGGAACCTCACTAAAGTCCAGCTCATAAAACGGCGGTGCCAGAAATGGAATAGGAAATTCAAACAACATCAACACTGTTGCCACAGCTCCCAACATAGCCACCTGCGCAATAGTCCGAACCTTGCTTCTGCCTGTTTGTACTGTACCGGATTTTTTCAATACCTGTTCACTCATTTTTATCCTCTCCTTTTAAAAAAATAATCATAGAAAAGGAATTTTTCATATTCTGAACTTGAATGCGCTTTTTCCAAAACAAAAAATACCCTGAGTATATCACTCAGGGCTGATGTTCTGGTAATTGTTTTCCCTATAGGAAAACTCCGCAAGAAATATCATGCAGAACAAAATCACATCTTTTTCTTCTCTCATCCAGACTTTACTGTCGGTTTTGGAATTGCACCAAATCAACGCCTTTGCGCTCGCGGACTATACCGCCGGTGGGGAGTTACACCCCGCCCCGAAGAATTCCTTTTATTATATTATACATTATAAACCCTTAAAGTCTTGATTTCAATAGGTTTTTCTTGCAATTTTTGCAAA
>ENA-OROR01001469-OROR01001469.1-human-gut-metagenome-genome-assembly--contig:-NODE-1469-length-15115-cov-11.100266_pt1 | contig 15115 bp, 16 predicted proteins | sample MGYA00242135_ERZ509060 | MGnify/ENA primary metagenome ERZ509060 (study PRJEB26280, sample SAMEA2338742) | human gut metagenome | biome: human gut; feature: human-associated habitat; material: faeces... | reverse complement strand
AGAATATTCAACCAATGATATTATACCTGAAAAACCAGAAACCTCTATCTTTGACGTTTCTACGCCTAAATCAACAACACTGGAAGCAATAGGATTACAACTTAAAGAAAAGATTCTCCATTGGTCAACCAGTAATTCTTACACGGAATATGAAAATTTGTGTTACGAAACCTTACATTACTTATTCAGTGATGAACTATCCTTGTGGAATAGGCAAGAAACATCTAATTCAGAGCTGTATCGTTTTGATTTAATATGCAAAATAAAGGATGGTGATGTAAGTGGTTTATGGGCTACTTTATTACGACACTTTAATTCTAAATATATAATTTTTGAATTCAAAAATTATACTGATAGAATTACTCAACGAGAAATTTATACTACGGATAGATATTTATATTTGAAAGCATTAAGGAGTGTAGCTATTATCATTTCATGCAAAGGTGCTTCTGAAAATGCACAAAAAGCAATCCGTGGAACACTACGAGAAAATGGAAAATTAATTCTTAGTATAGATAATAATGATTTAATCAAAATGATAGATATAAAAATAAAAAATGAAATACCTGCCGATTACCTATACGATTTACTTGACAATTTACTTATTGACTTAGAAAAATAGAATTTGAATACTAAGTATTTTTTAGACGTTCAGAAATGAGCGTCTATTTTTTTACCCAAAACGAAAGGAGGGTTTATTTTTATGATAAAGATTATGAACCGCTTGCTTGCTGGTGTGCTTAGTCTAGCTGCGGTGTTTACAACACTACCCGTTTCACAGGTTCAAGCAGCAGAAAAACAGTATTGGACAGAATCAGCAGAGCGAGTGGGAATGATTGAAAAAGTTATGAATGATGGCAGTATCGGTTCAACATTCAATGAGGGCATGATGAAAGTTGAGGGTGAAACTGCTTATTGTGTGGATATTAACACAAACTTCCAAAATGGATACAAAACACGAGCTGACGCAAGCACCCGAATGAGTGCCGATCAGATAGCTGACGTTGCCCTTTCTTTGGAATACGTCAAGCTATATGCCGACAGTCATAAAGGATTGAATTATAAACAAGTCTACTTATTAGAACAGTGTGTTGTCTGGCAGCGTTTAAGTGTTCACTTAGGCTGGAGCTGCGATAATGTACGAGCTTCTTATGATGAAATTTCCAAAGCGGTACAGAATGAGGTTTATGCTGGAGCAAAGGCTTTTGTAAAAGAAAACAAAGGACGCTATGACTGCGGAGGTTATATTTATTCTGGACAAGGACAGGAATTAGGACAGTTCTGGGCGAAACTGGCGGTCGGTAATGCGACACTTCAAAAATCGTCCTCCAATACCGACATTACCAGCGGCAATGAGCTTTACTCTATCGCTGGTGCGACTTATGGTGTCTATTCTGATAAAGGCTGCACAAAACAGCTTGCCACCCTTACAACAGATTTTAACGGAAACACCGAAACTGCAGAGGTAAGAGCTGGTACAGTCTACATCAAAGAGCTGTCTGCTCCTGCTGGATATAAAGTTGATGATACCGTTTATCCACTGACGGTTAAGGCTGGTGAAACTTCTACTTTAAAAGTGAGTGATACCCCAAAGGTTACAGAAACCTTGATTGAGCTTTTCAAGATTGACATGGAAACTGGAAAAGCCGCTGCACAGGGAAACGCTTCTTTAGAGGGTGCGGAGTTTACATGGAATTTCTACACTGACTACTACAACAAAGATAATCTTCCTGCTGCTCCGACAAGAACGTGGACAACAAAAACTGTTGCAGAAACAGGCAGCGACGGTTTGGTTCATTACGTCACAAAGCTGGCAGATAATTACAAAATATCTGGCGACAGTTTCTACACACAAAACGGTGTATCTTGCTTACCACTTGGAACTATCACGGTAGAAGAAAGCAAGTCACCAACAGGCTATCTATTAGACGGTGCATATATGCAGGCTGATGGCAGCGAGGAACAAATCAAAGGTATGTATCTGACACAGATTACCGAAGATGGCAACCTTGCTGTACTGACTGGCAGCAACCAGTATTCCGTATCGGACAAAGTTATCCGTGGCGGTGTAAAAATCCAGAAACGTGACCTTGAAACAAAAAATACAAAACCACAAGGCGGTGCAACTTTCAAGGATACCGCTTTTGAGATTAGCTCTCTAAATGAAAATGCGGTGCTGGTTGATGGAAAACTGTATCAGAAAAACGAAGTGGTAAAAACCATTCATACAGGCATTGACGGTATTGCTTCTACTTCTGCGGATACCTTACCTTACGGAAAATACCGCATAGAGGAAAGCAAAGCACCAGACGGTTACTTGACAGACGGTGCAAAACCGATTGATTTTACCATTACAGAAGATGGGAAAGTCGTGGATTTAACAGATGAATCACACTCTATCTACAACCAGATTAAACGTGGTGACATTGAGGGTGTAAAAATTGGAGCTGGCACACACAAGCGTCTTGCGAATGTTCCGTTTAGGATCACCAGCAAGACAACAGGTGAGAGCCACGTCATTGTCACTGATAAAAACGGTCAATTTTCCACTGCGTCTGACTGGGTATCCCACAAACAAAATACCAATGAGGGAAAAACCAGTGAGGACGGTATCTGGTTTGGAACTTCTGAACCAGACGACAGCAAAGGTGCGTTACTCTATGATACCTATGAGATTGAGGAACTACGCTGTGACAGTAACAAAGGCTTGAAGCTCATTCCTCCGTTTGAGATTATCGTATCCAGAAATAACACCGTCATTGACTTAGTCACTTTGACAGATGAATACGAAAAAGAAATCTCTATCCATACCACTGCAACCAGCAAGGAGGGTGAGAAAACAATCGTTGCTGGTAAGGAAGTAACCATCATTGATACGGTCACACTGGACGGTCTGGTAAAGGGAACGAAGTACCAGCTCAAAGGCTGGCAGATGGTAAAAGAGGAAAATGCGGAACTTTTTATTGATGGCAACCGTGTGGAACATGATTATACTTTCACTGCCGACAGTGAAGAAATGAAAATCAAGATGGAATACACATTCAATGCCGCTGCTTTAGGTGGTAAGGACTTAGTGACTTTTGAAGAACTCTACGACCTGTCCGACAAGGAAGAACCTGTCAAAGTAGCTGAACATAAAGACATTGAGGACGACGGACAGACGGTATCCATCAAGGAGCGTATCATCAAAATCCATACCACTGCGACCAGCAAAGACGGAGAAAAAGTCATTGAAGCTGGTAAAGATGTGACTATCGTTGATACGGTCACTTTAGATGGTTTGGAAGTTGGTACAAAATATCAGCTTAAAGGCTGGCAGATGGTAAAAGAGGAAAATGCAGAACTTCTCATTGATGGCAAGCATGTAGAAAATGACTACACCTTTACTGCTGACAAAGAAAAAATGGAAGTACAGGTTTCCTTTACATTCAATACTGCTGAACTGGCAGGAAAACATCTTGTAACCTTTGAAGAACTCTACGACATTACCAATCCCGACGAGCCTACAAAAGTGTCGGAACACAAGGACATTGAGGACGAGGGGCAGACAGTAACAGTCAAAGAACTGCCAGAAACACCCGAAACGCCAGAAGAACCGAAAGAACCAGAAAAACCGAGTACCCCAGATACACCGAGTCATAAGACAACGGATTCCCCAAAAACGGGTGACAGCACACATATTGCTGAATTTGCCATTCTGCTCGGAATTTCTGCGGCTGGACTTGCGTTTACTGCCTATAAAAAAAGACGTTCCATGAAACGTGGCAACTAAAGCATTGAGGTAATCGCCTATGAAACTGCATATACGCCCACCGCCGCAAGTAAAAAGATTCAGTCCTTATAACTGAAAAAAGAAAAATAATCATTATAAATATAGAAAGAAAAGAGGTCAAAATTTATGGAATTAAAACACGTTATCCCAAATATGGAAAAAACTTTTGGAAATTTAGAATATGCTGGTGAGGGCAAGGTTGAACAGCGTAGGATCAACGGACGCATGACGGTCGTTTCCCGTAGCTTCAACCTGTACTCTGACGTATAGCGAGCCGACGACATTACCGTGGTCTTACCTGCGTCTGCTGGTGAGAAGAATTTTGAGGTTGAAGAAAAAGTAAAACTTATCAATCCGAAAATCACAGCTAACGGTTATAAAATCGGCAATCGTGGATTTACAAACTACATTTTGTCTGCTGACGATATGGTGAAAGCATAAGGAGGAAGAACGATTATGAGATTAGCAAACGGAATTATCATTGATAAAGAGAAAACTTTTGGTGTATTGAAATTCTCGGCGTTACGTCGTGAAGTCCATGTATTGAATGAGGACGGTACGGTTTCTGAAGAAATCAAGGAACGCACCTATGATTTGAAATCCAGAGGGCAAAGTCGCATGATACAGGTAAGTATCCCTGCTACTGTACCGTTAAAAGAATTTGACTACAACGCAGAGGTGGAAATCATCAATCCTGTGGCGGATACCGTGGCAACTGCAACTTTTCAAGGGGCAGACGTAGACTGGTACATTAAGGCAGATGATATTGTGTTAAAAAGCAAAGATAAACAGAATACAATGAATCCACAAAATCATACCCAGCAATTGCAAGGGAAAAAGTAATTTGTGATGATACATAATTCTATTGTGAGCAATAATAAATAGCTGTATAATATAACTATAATTACATTAGAATTGGAGGTATCAGTATGACTTTTTACGATTCACACGGAAATCCTACAGCATATTTATATGATGATGGCGTACACATCTATTTGTTTAATGGAAAACCTGTAGCATATTTACATGATAATGCTGTTTATGGTTATAACGGTCGTCAATATGGGTGGTTCGAAAATGGATGGATTAGAGATTTGAACGGATATTGTGTGTTTTTCACTGAAAGTGCAAGTGGCTCTGGTCCTGCAAAACCTGCTAAACATGCAAAACCTGCTAAAAGCGCAAGACATGCAAGACCTGCTAAAAGTGCAAGACACGCAAAGCATGCTAAAGCAGCTAAATCATTATCATGGTCTAAATTATCTGGAGCACAATTTTTCAATCAATAAAACAAAGACATTTTTGTAATAAATATTATTTTTCAAGCAGTAAATCCATAAGATTTGCTGCTTTTTCATACCGTACAGGAGGTTTTATGAAATATTTTAGAGAGAACGGTAATCGTATCCATGCCAGTGATAGGTTGCTGGTAGCACGCTCTTTCAGCAGTCGTCTGGTGCTGCTTTTTTTAGCGGCACTCTTATTGTTGAATCTCAACAACCTATTGCATACGGACTGGGATACGGTATCACTTTTGCATGATGGCAGCTTTCAGCTCACGGTTACTCCCTACATGATAATTTCTGTCATAGTAGCGGCTCTGGTGTGTCTGGTTGCTGCCTTTTTGTATCACCGCTACCAGTACGACAAAATAAAGCAGCTTTATCACCGACAAAAGCTGGCTCGCATGATACTGGAAAATGGCTGGTATGAATCCGAACAGTCAAAGGACAACAGTTTCTTTACAGACTTACCAGCTAACAGGTCAAAAGAGAAAATCACATATTTTCCAAAGGTGTACTATCTTCTGGAGGATGGACTTATCCACATAAAGGCAGAAATCACACTGGGAAAATATCAAGAACAGCTCCTGCATTTAGAAAAGAAACTGGAAACAGGTCTATACTGTGAGCTGGTGTCTAAAGAGCTGCATGATTCCTATGTGGAATATGTTCTGCTCTATGATACCATAGGCAACCGTATCACCATTGACGAAGTACAAGCGGAAAATGGAAGTTTGAAGCTCATGGAAAATGTATATTGGGAGTTTGACAAGCTCCCCCATATGCTCATAGCTGGTGGTACAGGTGGCGGTAAGACATATTTTATCTTGACGATTATTGAAGCTCTGCTGCGAACCAACGCACAAATGTATGTGCTTGACCCGAAAAATGCTGACCTTGCAGACCTTTCCGCTGTCATGCCCGAAGTCTATTACCGAAAGGAGGAAATCACTGCCTGTATTGACAGGTTCTATGAGGGTATGATGGCACGAAGCGAAACCATGAAACTTATGGATAATTACAAGACAGGTGAAAACTATGCTTATTTAGGACTGCCACCCCACTTTCTGATTTTTGATGAATATGTCGCTTTTATGGAAATGCTGACAGTCAAGGAAAATGCTGCGGTCTTGAATAAGTTAAAACAGATAGTCATGCTTGGACGACAGGCTGGTTATTTTCTGATACTCGCCTGTCAGCGTCCAGACGCAAAATACTTAGGTGACGGTATCCGTGACCAGTTTAATTTCCGAGTTGCACTTGGCAGAATGTCAGAGCTTGGCTATCCCATGATGTTTGGTGAAGTAGACAAGGACTTTTTTCTGAAACAGATCAAAGGACGTGGCTACGTTGATGTGGGAACGAGCGTCATATCAGAGTTTTACACTCCGCTTGTACCCAAAGGGCATGATTTTCTAAAAGAAATAGGGAAACTTATGCAAGACAGGCAGGACAGACAGGTGGCGTGCGAAGCGTAAGCCGCTGGTACGGACTCGCCTGTGTTGGGGTGGCGTAAGCCACTCCAACCATACGCCCCCAGTATCTAACAGGGGGGCACAAATACAACAGGAAACAGTTATAAAAGTTGGGAAAGTCCTTGTAAAATAAGGACTTTTTCTACTTTACGGGGGTGTCAACAAAGAACGGTTCTTGTTGACATTTTCATTCCCGAAAGGAGGAATTTTGCTGAATGATACGGACTGGATAACAGATTTTAAAGAAAAGCGGCTGGCTTACGGTGTTTCCCAGAACAAAGTCGCTGTGGCGGCTGGAATTACCCGACAATATCTCAACAGGATAGAATCTGGCGGTGCTGCTCCCAGTGAAGAAATCAAGGAAAATCTTCTGGCAGCTCTGGAACGCTACAATCCAGAGTCACCGCTTACCATGCTGTTTGACTATGTGAGGATTCGTTTTCCGACTACGGACGTGCGATATGTGGTGGAAACGATTCTTAAATTGAAACTGGACTTTATGATACATGAGGACTTTGGATTCTACTCCTATTCCGAACATTACTACATGGGTGATATTTTCGTTCTGGTTTCCAACGAACAGGAAAAAGGCGTGCTGCTGGAACTGAAAGGAAAAGGCTGCCGCCAGTATGAAAACTTTCTGCTGGCACAGCATAGGAGCTGGTATGACTTTCTCATGGACGCACTTGTGGAGAGAGGTGTCATAAAAAGGCTTGACCTTGCCATCAATGATATGGTCGGGATACTGGATATTCCAGAACTGACAAAGAAATGCAGGAATGAAGAATGTATTTCCGTTTTCCGAAGTTTCAAGTCCTATCGCTCTGGCGAACTGGTGCAAAGCCGAGAAGAAAATAAGTCCAGTATGGGAAATACGCTCTATATCGGTTCTTTGAAATCCGAAGTCTATTTCTGCGTATATGAAAAAGACTATGAGCAGTATGTTAAATACGATATTCCCGTCGAAGAAACACTTATCAAAAACAGATTTGAAATCCGCTTAAAAAATGAGCGAGCCTATTATGCGGTGCGTGACCTGCTGACCTACCATGACGCTGAACGTACCGCATTTTCTATTATCAACCGTTATGTCCGTTTTGCAGACAAAGACGAAACAAAGCGGCGAAGTGACTGGCAGACAAATGAGCGTTGGGCGTGGTTCATTGGTGAGGATCGTGGGCGTTTGAAATTAACGACCAAACCCGAACCTTACGACTTCCAGCGGACACTAAACTGGCTGTCACGACAGGTTGCTCCCACTTTACAGGTAGCGGAAAAGCTAGACAAGCAGAATAGCACTACCATCATCAAAGATATGGTTAAAAATGCAAAACTGACCGACCGACTGGAAAAGGTTTTGAAGCAGTTATCTGTTACCGTAGAAGAAATGACCGTCTATGACAAGGAGGATTGATATATGCTGCATTTACTTTATGACCTGCTGCTGGTGTCAGTAGGTATGGGTATCGGTATTGTAATTATGTGTATCCTGCAAGTAGGAAAAGAAGCAGATACCCGTTTAGAAGAATTTGAAAGGAGAAATGACAAATGAATTTTGGACAGAATTTATATAACTGGTTTTTGAGCAATGCACAGAGCCTTGTGCTTATGGCAATCGTGGTGATTGGAATTTATTTAGGATTCAAACGAGAGTTTTCCAAACTTATCGGCTTTCTGGTGATTGCCTTAGTTGCTGTTGGATTGGTATTCAATGCGGCTGGTGTAAAAGATGTGCTGCTGAACCTGTTTAATAAGATTATCGGGGTGTAATAATCTCCCTACATTCTCTGTCGAATTATGGTATAATTAGTAATATCATAATATGTGGAGGATAAAGATGGATATTATTTTAGATACATATTTTTCTAAGTTTTTGAAAGAGCAACAAATTTCTGACGGAAAAACCGATGCAAATTTTGAAAAATTTATTAACTATATTTGTTTAGCTACGAATAATATTTCTAATTTCAATTTATTAACAACTTGCGTTGGAAATGGTAACGATGCTGGTATAGATGGTATTGCTATCGCAATAAACAATAGATATGTTTTAGATATGGGAGATATAAACGATATTCTGGACAAAGGTATGGAGTTAAATGTTGAATTATTTTTTATTCAAACAAAAACCACAGAAGGTTTTGAATGCAAAGAAATATCATCTTTTGCTGACGGGGTTTTGGATATGTTCAGGGCAGAACATGAAATAAAAAAAATCATGAATGAAAAGGTTAAAAGCAAATATTTTATGATACAGAAGCTGATTAGCAATTATGAATACATTAAAAATATAAAATGTACTCTATTTTATGTTACTCCTGGAAAGTATATTGAAGATGATAATATTCTTTCAACTAAACAAAGAATTATGGAAAGTCTAAAATCCCTAGAAATCTTTGAAGAAAATAATATCTCTATACAAATAAAAGATAAGGCTTTTATTCGAAAACAGTACGAAAATACAAAAGTACAAAATTCTGCTACTTTCACCTTATCTCAAAAAATAGAAATACCATATATGGAAAATGTTGATGAAGCATATTTTGTAATTTTGTCGATTAAAGAATATCTAAAAATTGTTTTAGATGACACTGGTAAAATTAGAAATGGAATATTTGAATTAAATGTAAGAGATTTTGCAGGGATTGAAACAAATCGTGTAAATCAAGATATCGTAACAACACTTAAGTCTAGAAATAAATCCTATTTTGGATTATTAAATAACGGGATAACTATTGTTGGTAAATCCCTAAGTAAAATGCAGGGGAAATATACAATTAAGAATTTTTATGTAGTCAACGGATGCCAAACTACAAATGTATTATCCGAAAATGTATCAGATATTACTGACGATATGTGGATTAGTGTAAAAATTGTTATTACGCAAAAAGATGATATCATTAGAGATATAGTAAAAGCCACTAATAATCAAACTGAAGTTGAAGAAATACAATTACTTTCTATGACTGAATACCAGCAAGAATTAGAGGCGTTTTATTCTACTTACACTACCTTTACTAAATTATATTATGAACGTCGAGATGGACAATATCGAAGTAATCCAGATGCAATTCCAATTAAAATAGTTAACCCAGATGCACAAATGCGTTGTTTTGCTTCAGTATTTTTGCAAATCCCTCATATAGCAAGTAGATTCTCTGGTAAATTGCAAGATGAAAATAGGCAAATATTTTTATCAAATGACAATCCTATTATGTACTATACCGCAGCTCTTTTAAACTATCATGTGGAATGTTCCTTTATGAACAATAAATTAGAGCAAATTTATTATAAATTTAGATATTATATTCAATTATTGATTGCTGATAGTATTTGGAAAGATATGAAGAAGCCTCAGCGTAATTCAAGAAAGATGACCTCCTACTGTGAACACTTAATAGCTAAAATAGAAGATGATACTCTATTCGATTCCTTTATTCTAAAAGCTAAACAATGTATTGACAAAGTTGTAATAAATAAGAATGATACTGAAATAACTAAGTCTATATCACTCATGAATAACTTGTTAATGTATCTACACATCGGGTGGACTGAAAAAGACTTAAAAGCTGTCAAACATTTTTTAGATATTGTAGATGATTATTTAATACCTTTTAAAAATATGAGTATAGATGGTGACTTACGATATAACTTCAATAAAAATCTTGTTTATTTAGAAAAAATAACATCTGATAATGATTTTGCTTATGAACTAATTGGAAATAGCTTTTTTACAGATATTCATCAGAATTTACATGAAGAAAATCGTGATAATCGTAAACTTTATGCTTTAAAAATTGTTAATAAGTATAATAGGACGTGTCAACAATTTTCTGATAAAGTTAACGAATCACAAAGATTCACATCACAAAAATAGTTAGATTAGCAGTAAATCTTAATGGTTTGCTGCTTTTTTCTTACCCAAATTTATGATTGGAGGTTGATTTTGGATACGGATATTTTTGAGGATATGAAACAGCGGATCGGCTGCACTTATATTTCTGACTTACCTTACCATAAGTGTGAGGTATGGCAGGAATTTAAAAAGCTGCCACCCCGTTCATATCCCCTAAACCAATTAGAAGATTTTTCCCTTTATGTATTTAACGTAAAGTATCCCATTTTAATGGAGATACTAAAAAAGATGAAAGGAAGTGACACATCATTCAATGTATGAAATGAGATTGTATATATCCTCAACACCACAAAGCCTTACCATGATGATGAAAACGATTATGCAGGTGCATGGTTTGTCTGCCCTGTGGAGTTTGAGGAAATCAAAGAAAAGCTCGGTATCGAAAAAGAGGAAGATTTTGAGATTGAAGATTACGAGCTGCCTTTTACCCTCAATCCCGATTTGCCCTTATGGGAAATCAATGCTTTATGCCGCATGATACAGGAAATCGAGGGTACGCCTGTGGGGAATGAAATGCAGGAAATACAGGCAAAGTGGTTTCAAAATATTGAGGACTTTATCGACAATAAAGATAAAATACAGCACTATGCGGTGTCAGACAGTGCGGCTCTTGCAGAATACCTTGTTATGGAGGAACACTGTTTCGGGGAGTTGCCACCAGAGCTGATAGAACATATTGACTTTACCTCTTTCGGGCATAAGCTGGAACATAGTGACAAATACCTGTTTACTTCCAGCGGTGTATTTCACTATGAGTAAGGCGGTAGCTGCCTATGGAAGAAATGCGAGTCTATATTGCCAATTTAGGCAAATACAATGAGGGAGAGCTTGTAGGTGACTGGTTCACACCGCCAGTGGACTATGACGAGATGGCAGAGCGTATCGGTCTGAATGAATATTATGAGGAATACGCTATCCATGATTATGAGCTGCCCTTTGAAATTGATGAGTACACCCCGATTGAGGAAGTCAACCGTCTGTGTGCTATGGTGGAAGAACTGGACTATCCGCTAAATGAAGTGATAGACGACTTGATGAGTCAGTTCTGCAGCTTGGAAGAACTATACGAACACAAGGACGACATTATCCAGTATCCCGACTGTAAAAACATGGTGGACGTTGCCTATTACCTCATTGATGAGTGTGGTTCTCTGGGGGAAATCCCCGACCGATTAAAAAATCACATAGATTATGAAGCCTTTGCCCGTGACCTCGACATAGAGGGATATTTTGTCGAAACACGGTACGGTGTCTTTGAATGTCTATACTAAATATGCTGGCAGATCTCAACCGTTTGGTGTTGTTCTGGCAGCTATTTTATTTCACAGCAGTCTGTATCTTGCAGGCTGCTGTTTCTGTTGAAAGAAAGGAATGGTACGAAACATTGAAGAAAATACGAAGTTATACAAGTATCTGGAACGTAGAAAAAGTCATTTACGCCATCAATGATTTGCAGCTCCCGTTCCCGATTACCTTTACACAGATGGCGTGGTTCGTGGTGTCCATGTTCCTCGTTATTTTATTTGCGGAGCTGCCGCCCCTTTCCATGATTGACGGTGCATTTCTCAAATACTTTGGTATCCCTGTTGCACTGACTTGGTTTATGAGCCAGAAAACCTTTGACGGAAAGAAGCCTTACGGGTTCTTAAAATCCAGTATCAGTTATCTTCTGCGACCAAAAGTAACCTATGCAGGAAAGACCGTCAAGTGGAAAACCGAAACACTAAATACAGCGATTACAGCAGTTAGGAGTGATGTATATGTTCCCGATTAAATATATCGAAAACAATCTAGTATTCAACCATGACGGGGAGTGCTTTGCTTACTATGAGCTTATCCCCTACAACTATTCGTTCTTATCCCCAGAGGAAAAATACATGGTGCATGATAACTTCCGTCAGCTCATTGCACAGAACCGTGACGGAAAAATCCACGCTTTACAGATAAGTACGGAGTCCAGTATCCGAGCCACACAGGAACGCTCCAAAAAAGAAGTGACAGGCAGACTCCGTGAGATAGCCTGTGCAAAGATTGACGAACAGACCGAAGCACTAAGGATTGGCAACTGGTTGCCCTCCTAATGGACTTTTACCATCTAGCTATATGCCATGCTTAGTACACTATAAAAACATCACCACTAAAATCAAAATAATGGTGATGTTTTTTTAAGAAAAACTTATCGAAAATTCCTTTTATCTTTTTAAATCTTCTTAAATGCCATTAAAGCCTTATTTTATCGGTTTTAGTGGCACTTTTCATATTGGAAAGACCCTCACATAAATTCTTAAATCTCTATGTGTTTTCCCGTTCGGAAATAGTAAAATCGTAGTAAATTCTTTTGTACCACTAAGCACAAATACTATCCATTTCAGCCTTTGCGGAAGTGAAAGAACCATGTGCATAATAGCCCAGCGTCATTGTGATGTTGGAATGTCCCATGATGTACTGTAACGTGTTCGGTGTCATTCCCTTATTTGCCATGTTCGTACAGACGTGTGTCTGAACGTATGCGGTGTGATGTGTGGTAAGGGTTCATCATGTGTCTTGTTGTACTTCTTGACAAGCCCTCTTAGCATACTCTCATAATTTCCAGCCACTTTAGGCAAGCCCGCTTGATTGAGGAAAAGGAAACGGCTGTACCCATCCACCATGAATTGTGCGTCCTTTGGACGGTTCTTGATAGCCCGTTTGAAATGCCTGATAAGCTCGATTGTTCATAAGCACTTGTCGACTACCGCCTTTTGTCTTAGGCGGGGCGGTATAATATCCGATTTCATTGTCCCTCAAAAGCTGGTGTTCTACAATAAGGCTTCCCGTTCTCTTTATCTTCAATGCCTTTTCCACCAATCTGCTGTGCAGGTAGCGGAAAAGGTATTTTTCAAATCTTTGTCTTTTTTGTAACCTTGTAAATATATTCCTCTGGTGTAGGTCTTTTATTACCAAAGTATCTTTTGAAATTTGCCCGTACTTCTGGGTCAGTGCTGTTCATAGCTTCATCAATGGTAGCCTGTATTTCTTCCCGTATATCTTCCACGGAAACATCGCTTGCCTTTGCACCAGTTTTTAAGGCTTTTTTAATATCTCGTTTTTTTAGTCCTATCATAAATATTACCCTTTTCACATATTAGATATTTAATACTTACTTTTACTTAAACGAAAACTTGCTATCCCAAACAATATCAATGATAATATAAGCAAGCCACTAAGAGGAATTAAAGTATCAAATATCGTTCCACCGTTTTGTAAAGTTTCAATAGCAACCACAACCCATCTTTGCGGGAAAATGCTACCTATTGATTGCAGTAAAGACGGCATAGAGCTGAACGGAAACAACGCCCCTGATAGAATAGAAGTAGGTAATAATACCATTACTGCAATTCTCCATACTGTATTGTCATCATTAGTAAATGCAGATAAAAATAATCCATAGGCTGTAGTGAAGATACTTAATACCACAAAAACTATTAAAATTTGATCAGGATATTTCATACCAAAATCAAAATGAAATAATTTAGCTGTCGTAAAATAAATAATTGTAAACAATAATAAATGAATAAAGAAAACCGCCCCACGCCCTATAATATAAGTAGATATTTTGGTCTGGCTCATATATATTCTATCTTTTATACCACTTTTTCTTTCTAAGATGATTAAACCTGCTAATAATGAAGCAGAGCCTAACATTTTAAAAATAATTATACCGAGGGCATTTGCAATAGGTATTCCTTTTTCTTCAACACTATTATGATAGACTTCAAACGGACTATTATAGTCTGTTTGATAATCATTGATTTTCGCATTTAATATAATCTCAATGTATTCAGCCAAATCAGAATTTTTTGCTTTGATTATTTTTAGCGGTTTTATATCAGTAGCACTAAAATCACTGGTATTTTTAACAATAATTGCTAAATCAATTTTGTCATTTAAAATGTAATTTTCCACATCGTCTATGTCAATAGAAAGTGGTTTTACAAAGTCCATATCATTTATTGTATCTTCAATCATTTTTCCAAATTCAGTATTATCTTGATTTATAAACGCAATATTTACTTTCGACTGAAACGACAAAACAAAGGAAAATATCAATAACATTATTACAGGGGTAAGAACAATACTTGAAAAATATTCTTTGTTTCTTGTAAACAAAGTCCATGAATTTTTAATTATATTATTCATAACTATATACCCCCTTTTTATGCTCCTGCTTTTTTAACTTTAAGTAAATCGCTGTAAGCAAAATTACAATCAATAAACATAGTAAAATAGAAAACGTAAAATATTCATTTAGTATTCCATTTGAAAGGCTGATAGCTGAATTAGTTATCCAATATAGCGGACTTATTTTGCAAATAAAAGATATTACTTTTATGGTATCTAAAAAAGATAGAGGAGTAAGTCCGCCGCCCAAAAGCCCTACTATAATTGAAATAATCAATAAACAGTCATTAAGTGCAGCTTTCTTTTTAAACCATAATCCTAACACTGCACCTATTGACGCACTAATGATTGCAAGCATGATATATAAAATAGCAATCAAAAAGGTATATTTTCCCCAACTAACATCTAGTGTATAAGACGAAAGTAAATAAACTAAAGATATTTGAATGATACCGACAGTAGTACCCATACCTATCTTGCTTATTAACATTTTTCCTATATTTGCTTT
>ENA-OROR01001467-OROR01001467.1-human-gut-metagenome-genome-assembly--contig:-NODE-1467-length-15133-cov-6.089136_pt1 | contig 15133 bp, 18 predicted proteins | sample MGYA00242135_ERZ509060 | MGnify/ENA primary metagenome ERZ509060 (study PRJEB26280, sample SAMEA2338742) | human gut metagenome | biome: human gut; feature: human-associated habitat; material: faeces... | reverse complement strand
TGAACTGCCACACAATTAAACTAAGGCGCTTAAACAATTCTTAGTGTACGGATTCGTGATGCCACTTATTTGTGCTTGAAAAGGCAGAACTTACACTGATTAAAATGCTGTCTAAAACGAAGAAAGTTATTACAACTCCTCCTCCCGTGCTTTGTAGTATAGCTTCTTACAAACAATTCTACAGCATAGCGTAAAGAGTTGAAACACTTTCATTACTATTTGTGCCGCCAGCCGAAGGCGGCGGAATGGAGATTAATATGGAAAATCAAGAAATATTAAACCGTATAAAAGGCGGACTTATTGTATCCTGTCAGGCACTTCCAGAAGAGCCTTTGCACAGTCCGTATATTATGTCACGGATGGCCTATGCTGCTTATGAAGGTGGTGCTGTGGGTATTCGTGCAAATACTGTGGCAGATATTCAGGAAATTAAAAAGATAGTTGATTTACCAATGATAGGAATCATCAAACAGCGTTATGAAGGCTGCAATGTATTTATTACGCCTACCATGAAAGAGGTGGATGCGCTGATTTCTTTAGGAGTAGAGATAATTGCTATGGACGCAACCAGCCATTTGCGACCGGATGGAAGAGCACTTGGTGAAACATTTAAAGAAATCAGGGCGAAATATCCCAATCAATTATTTATGGCGGATTGCGGAACCACAGAAGAAGGTATGGCTGCGGCGGAAATGGGATTTGATTTGATAGGAACTACATTCTCAGGCAGGCATCATCCTGGTCCGGCCTTTGACATGATGAAGGTACTTGTGGAAAAGGGTGGTAAGCCAGTCATTGCTGAGGGTGGAATCTGGTCTCCTTCCCAATTGAAGCAGGCGCTGGATACTGGTGTTTGGGCGGCAGTGGTTGGAACGGCTATTACAAGACCAAGAGAAATTACGCGTAAATATGTGGAGGCTATTCAATGAAAATAGCAGTCTTAGATATTGGAGGAACCTTTATTAAGTCAGGGCTCTATGGCGATGCCGGGCTGCAGATGATAAAAGAAACACCTACACCTGGGGCTCCTAAAGGGGAGAATATCATGGCTTGTGTCAAAGAGATTCTGAAAGAATATGGATCGTTTGATGCAATTGGAGTAAGTACAACGGGACAGGTTGACTGTGAGCGCGGGATAATCCGTGGCTGCATCGGCCCGGAGAATGGGTATCTTGGAACCGATATTCGGGGAATCCTGGAAGGAAGTTTTCATGTGCCTGTAGCGGTAGACAATGATGTGAATGCAGCGGCATTGGGAGAAGCATATTTTGGGGCAGGCAGAGACCAGAAGGATTTCCTGTGCCTTACATATGGTACGGGTGTTGGCGGTGCTATTGTCATGGACAGAACGCTGTTCCGGGGAAGCTGCTTTTCCGCAGCTGAATTTGGACTGATGATCACCCACGGTAAAGAACGGAAAGACATGGGAGATTTTCGCACAGGTACCTATGATAATAGCGCATCTACCAGGGCTTTGGTGCGCAGTGCTTCTTCCTATGATCCTGAACTTGGCAATGGCAGGATGATTTTTTCCCGCCTGAATGAACCGGCAGTTAAGGCGATTGTGGATGATTGGATTGATGAAATACTGATAGGACTTGCAAATCTCATTTATATTTTTAATCCACCCTGTGTTATTTTGGGAGGCGGCGTCATGGAGCAGCCATATCTTCTGAGCGAGATCCAGTGGAGACTTGGTAATTATGTAATGCCCAGTTTCATGAACGTGACGATTCGATTGGCAGAACAGGGGAACCGCGCCGGTCTTTTGGGAGCAGCAATGGAAGCCAAAGAACTGCTATATTTACGTCTGGGTACTATGTAACGTAGAGAGTAAAAGACTCTGAAGAGGTGTCGGAAAGTAGTGAAAGATTATTTTTGTGAATCATTTACAATGGTGCGTGAACTTAGCATGTTTTCTTTGTGCTTTCGAATGTTTGCTGCAATTATACTTGGAGGAATCATAGGCATTGAACGGGGGATGAAAAACAGACCGGCCGGATTGCGTACCTATATGTTAGTTTCTTTGGGAGCTTGTATAGTAATGATGACAAATCAATATGTTTACCAGGTATATCATACAGGTGATTTGGTGCGTATGGGAGCTCAGGTAGTAAGCGGGATCGGCTTTTTGGGAGCAGGTACGATTATTGTTACATCACGTAATCAGATAAAAGGCCTGACAACAGCGGCTGGTCTTTGGGCTGCGGCCTGTGTGGGACTGGCCATAGGAATCGGTTTATATGAAGTGGCTGTTATCGGTTCAGCTATGATTTGGGTCATTCTTATGATTTTGCATAAATTAGACTTTGTTATGCGGCACAAAACAAAAGTAGTGGATGCCTATGTGGAATTAAATAAAAAAACCCCGTTAGGAGATTTTTTGAGATATGCCCGAGAAAATTATATTGAGCCAAGCAATGTACAGATGGAACATGATAATGTTGCGGCGAATAACTCTGTGGCTTTTATTGTTACATTAAAAAGCCAGAAAAGACAAGGTCATAATGCTGTTTTCTCCACAATTCGAAAAATGGAAGGGGTTAGTTACATAGAAGAGTTATAGAACCGGCGTTTTGCAAAGGCCTGATTATGAAGATTGGCAACACCCTTTGGGTGTATCAATATGCCATAGAATATGGCAATGTCAAAGAAAGGAGTCATTATGAAAAAATACCTGTTGCCTCATGAGGGAACTTATTATAAGGCGAATTTACACTGTCATTCCAATGTATCAGATGCCAGATTTACACCTAGTGAATTAAAAGAAGTGTATATGAGCATGGGGTACTCCATTATAGCGTTTACCGATCACGATATTCTGATTCCGCACCCGGAACTGACGGATGAGAATTTCCTCGCTTTAAATGGATATGAGATTGAAGTGGAGGAAGAAGGATTTGAGGATCGTACACAACAGAAGGATTGTCACTTGTGCCTGATTGCGTTGGAGCCAGATAATTTGAAACAGGTATGCTGGCACAGGGAAAAGTATCTGTTCTGCAATGCGGTGAATTATAAAGACCAGGTACAGTTTGATGAGAGTGAGCCTGATTATGTCAGACATTATACACCTGAGTGTATCAATGATATTATAAGGCGCGCGAGAGAGGGAGGATTTTTTGTTACCTACAATCATCCCGAATGGTCTGGCGAGGGATATGAGCAGTATATGAAGTATGATGGTATGAATGCTATGGAAATATTTAATACCAGCAGCGTCTACGGAGGATATGAGGATTATTGCCCTCATGTTTATGATGCTATGCTAAGAGGCGGTAAACGGATTTACTGTATCGCGGCTGATGATAACCATAATAGTATCCGCCGTGGAACCCGTGATTCCGGAGGCGGCTGGATTATGATTAAAGCGGATCGGCTGGAATACCGTACTATTACGAAAGCGTTGGAAGAAGGAAATTTCTATGCATCCACGGGACCTGAAATTCACGATCTTTGGATAGAAAACGGTGAATTGCATGTAACTACCTCCGATGCAGAACAAATTCGCTTTAATTACGGTACGCGACGAGTGAAGCGTTTCTGGGCAGAGAATGGAGAAAGTATTAATCATGCTTCTATGGAGCTGGATTCTCATGGTATTTATGTACGTGTGACGGTGGAAGACCACAGAGGACGTTGTGCCAATTCCAATGCCTATTTTCTGGATACATTAATGAGTATGTAGGTGAACAGTCGGGATAAAAAGGAGAACAATATGAAAAAGTATTTGTTACCTCAGGGGGGCAATTATTATAAAGCGAATCTGCATTGTCATTCTACGGTATCAGATGGACATTTATCGCCGTTAGAGCTGAAAAGCCTGTATAAGAGTATGGGCTATTCTATCATAGCTTACACAGATCACAGAATCATGGTGTCACATCCAGAATTGGCAGACGAAGAATTTCTCCCTCTGAATGGTTTTGAAATCAACATAGATGAGACAGGAAATCTTCACAGTTCTCTGTTGAAAACATGTCATATGTGTCTGATCGCTTTGGAACCTGACAATGAAAAAATAGTGACCTGGGAGAAAAATCGTTATACTGCGGAGTATGTGAGTGAGATTATGCAACGCGGGCGCGACAGTGGATTTTTTGTTACCTATAATCATCCGGCATGGTCTGGAGAGAGTTATGAGCAATATATGAATTACCATCATATGAATGCTCTGGAAATTCTCAACCATTGTGGAATCTACAAGGGTGTTGAGGATTATTGCCCATGGGTCTATGATGATATGCTTAGGGGCGGCGAACGAATTTATTGTGTGGCTGCTGATGACAACCACAATAGCAAAAGGAGCAGAAACAGGGATTCTGGCGGAGGATGGGTGATGATTAAGGCGAATCAATTGGAGTACCGAACGATCACAAAGGCACTTGAAAGTGGTAATTTTTATGCTTCCAGCGGACCGGAAATCCATGACCTTTGGATAGAAGATGGGCAGTTGCATGTGACTACTTCAGATGCAGCACAAATTCGTTTTGGATTTGGAAACAGGAATGCGATGCGTATCTGGCCGGAGGAAGGGGAAGACAGTCTTAATTATGGTTCTGTGAAATTGGATCCTCATGGGATTTATGTCCGGGTGACAGTAATAGATCACAGGGGGCGCTTTGCGCATTCGAATGCATACTTTCTCGATCATATAGTATAGTTGGTGGTTTTTTCGCCGTTGTAAATTTAAAGGGGAGGTTGTGGCTCGCAAGAGTCACAACCTCCCCTGTTTCAGACTAAAAGACAAGTCTTTTGCTGGACGCTGACAGTTACAGATGTGTATAAGATGCATTTATGATGGAGCTATCTGTTGCATTTTGTTCAAATTCTTCCTTGTAGAGTCTGATATACTCATAATAGACCATATCGATAACCGTCAACTGTGCCATTTTGGCGACAACGGAGCCGGATTGAAGAGGGCTTTCATTGGCACCGCAGATTAAAAGAATATTGGCAAGTTTGGCAATAGGGGAATTCTTAAAACGAGTCACCACCACAATCTTTGCGCCCCTTTTTTTGGCAACAGTGAGAAGATTCAGCCCTTCTTTCGTGGACCCAGAGTAGGAGAACAGCCAGATCGTATCCTTTTCCGTTAGTTGAGTGGCACTGACAAGTTTCAGATGGGAATCCTGAAGCGTGATAAAGGTTTTGCCTATTCCAATAAAGCGTCCCCAGGCCTCAGTTGCGATAATCATACTAACGCCGCTTCCAAAGCAGTAAATATTTTTTGATTCATGGAAGAGAAGTGCTGCTTTTGTCACACTTTCGGGATCCAGAAGCTCCAATGTTTGTGAAATGGCTTCCACATATTGAAGCTTCAATCTTTGACCCATTGCGGTAATAGCTTCATTTTGCAAAAGATTACTTTCACTAAAGCTTGTTACTTCCTTTGTTTCCCCACGACTTGTGCGTCCTTGTTCCTGGGCAAGGGCTATCTTGAATTCCTGATATCCGCCGTATCCCAACAGCTTACAGAAACGAAAGATAGTACTGTCCGCCACATTACAGGAGTCCGCCAATTCGGTGATAGAAGTCAGCGAAAGAGAATCTATGTGCTCCAAAATATAATTGGCAATCTTCTTTTCTGCTTTTGTCATTTTTTCATACTTTTGAAGAATTCTGTTGGGAATATTTTTGTTCATATGCTAAATGTATCCATTCTTTGTTTTTCTTAATTATTATCCATTCGTTCATAACAAACTCAGAGTTTTTCGAATTGTTGTTTATAATGTATTGTTTTAGTAACAATGAATTTGAGTTTCTATTATTTTCTTAATGTAAATGCATGTAAAGAATTTTAACATCTAAATTACATAAATTCAAGCACGTTTTAGATGTTTCATGTGATAGGGTTAGCGTCATTTGGGAAAAAACTGTTTGCGGACAGGAACCTGTCCTGGCTGACTGTAACGTAAACTTTATGGATTACACAAAAATTTGTTGTGAAGTATGTAAAAATAAAGCATACTATAAAGTGCCCAACTTTGTCAAGATAGTTTTTTGATAAATTTATCGTTAGGTGCTAAACATATGTTCCTGGATATATCTGGAACATATTATCCCTTTCTTTCCTTGGTTACAAGAGACTTGGGGATAATCAATGTGTCAAGGACTTGCCGCTGTGCGGTGTGCATACATCCTTGATACATTGATTATTCTCAAGTAAGATCATGGGAGGAAAGAACGGTCTTTCCCTTCATGATAAATCTGGCTGGGTGTTTTATACCCAAGACTTTGGTGTGGGCGTTCATTGTTATAAAACTTCATGTATTCCCGAATCCCTTTTCGTGCTTCCCGGGGATAACTGTAATCTTTTAAATAAATATCCTCATATTTCAGGCTTCTCCAAAACCGTTCTATGAAGATATTATCATATGCGCGACCGATGATCCATACTGATTTTGGAACCTGCCTCCAGAAAGAGTTCTGTATATCTTGGGCTGGTAAAATGGCTTCCCTGATCACTGTTCATGATTTCGGGCACAGAGCCACCAAGCGCCCTTTTGGATATTGAAAAATCAGGATCAGTAAAATCAACCATGGAGACTCTTTCATCCCGATGGAAATTAGATTCCAGATTTTTTTTTCATCCACTCATACTGAGCAGTAAGTTTTCCGATTTGTGTATATAGTTCTTCGATTTGTGCTTCATACTGCTTAGCCTGCTTACGCATTTTAGCATTTTCATTCTCAAAAAGCACATGTAAATTATTGGAAGCCTCTGTTTTCCATCGAGTAAGCATATTAGGATGAACGTTATGTTCTGACATTTCATTGAGCAGGCGTTCTCCCTTGAAGACTTCTATGACAAGTTTTGCCTTGAATTCAGGCGAATAAGTTTTTCGCATAATGTCACTCTCCTTTAAAATTAGTATGTGTGACCTAACGAAAAACTATTTAAAATTTTGTCTTAAATCATAGGACCATTATACTAAGTCTATCTGTTTTTGTGCCAAATGCAAAGAATGCGGGCTTTACGGAAGTCTGCAAAAATACCTGAAAGGAAAGTGATTTTATGAAACGTGTAGGTTTATTGACAAGCGGCGGCGACTGCCAGGCACTGAACGCCACCATGCGTGGTGTGGTAAAAGGATTATCCAGTAACTTAACAGAGCTTGAGGTTTATGGTTTTATGAACGGCTACAAGGGTCTCATTTATGGAGATTACCGCCTTCTGACATCCAAAGATTTCTCGGGGATTCTGACCAAGGGCGGAACAATTCTCGGATCATCCAGACAGCCGTTTAAGCTGATGCGTGAACCGGATGAGAGGGGCCTTGATAAGGTTGAGGCCATGAAGCAGAATTATTACAAGCTGCGTCTCGACTGCCTGGTTATCCTGGGAGGCAACGGTACGCAGAAGACAGCGAACCTGCTTCGCGAGGAAGGTCTGAACATCATTCATCTTCCGAAGACCATTGACAATGATATCTGGGGAACTGATATGACCTTCGGTTTCTACAGTGCTGTAAATATTGCAACCGATGCGATCGACTGCATCCACACAACAGCAGCTTCCCACAACCGAGTATTTATCGTTGAGGTTATGGGACACAAGGTTGGCTGGCTGACTTTGTATGCTGGAATTGCAGGCGGCGCTGATATCATTCTTCTTCCGGAGATTCCGTACGATACCAGGAAGGTTATCGAGGCAATTGACAAGAGAACCAAGGCTGGCAAGGGCTTCACAGTCATTGCGGTAGCTGAGGGTGCGATCTCCAAGCAGGATGCAAAGCTGAGCAAAAAAGAATACAAGAAGAAAGTAGAACAGAAGAAATATCCGTCTGTTGCTTACGAGCTGGCTGAGCAGTCTGCCATCCGGTAGACTGCCTGTGTTTCGGTGGAAGGGAGTGAAAACATGGGATATACTGCATTATATAGAAAATTCCGCCCGGATAATTTTTCAGAGGTCAAGGGGCAGGATCATATTGTTAAGACGCTTCGCAATCAGATTCAGGCAGATCGTATTGGTCATGCGTATCTGTTCTGCGGAACCCGTGGAACCGTAAAAACTTCCATTGCGAAGATTTTTGCCCGGGCCGTGAACTGTGAGCATCCGGTGGACGGCAATCTGTGCAATCAGTGTTCCACTTGCCGGGCGATTGCGGCTGGATCTTCCATGAATGTGATCGAGATCGATGCAGCGTCCAATAACGGTGTTGATAACATCCGTGAGATCCGGGAAGAGGTTGATACGCTGACCCTTGGTCTGAACACCCTGATCAACCCTTACGGAGATAATTACAGCCTGCTGGTAGTGGGTTCCTTCTTCTCCATTGTGCCGATCTTCATCCTGTTCGTATGCTTCCTGAAGTATTTCATCGAAGGTATGACAGCCGGCGCTGTAAAAGAGTGACAAGGGAAAGTACAAGTTTACCGGACTTCCATACAAGTGTTATAATTACCCCATAGTACATGACTTATTTTAGGAGGATTTGATTTTATGAGCAGACGTGCAAAGATGGTGCTGGACAAGGAATTCCGTATCGCACCTGTGGACAAGAGGATTTACGGTTCCTTCATTGAGCATCTGGGACGTGCCGTGTACGAAGGCATCTATCAGCCGGGACATCCGGCTGCGGACAAGGACGGATTCCGTCAGGACGTGGTACAGCTTGTAAAGGAGCTGGACGTACCCATCATCCGCTATCCGGGCGGAAACTTTGTCTCCAATTTCTACTGGGAGGATTCCGTAGGTCCGGTGGAGGAACGTCCAAACCGCCTGGAACTGGCCTGGAGAAGCCTGGAGAAAAATGAGGTTGGCCTCAACGAATTTTCAAAATGGGCAAAACAGGTGAACTCAGAGGTGATGATGGCAGTGAACCTGGGCACAAGGGGTATCTCCGATGCCTGCAATCTGCTGGAATACTGCAACCACCCGTCAGGAACAAAATACAGTGATATGCGTGTCAGACACGGAGTGAAAGACCCGCACAACATCAAAGTATGGTGCCTGGGAAATGAGATGGACGGCCCCTGGCAGATCGGTCATAAGACCATGGAGGAGTACGGACGTCTGGCTGAGGAGACCGCAAAGGCAATGCGCCTGATCGACCCGTCCATTGAGCTGGTATCCTGCGGAAGATCCAACCGGGATAGGCCTACATTCCCTGACTGGGAGGCAGTTACACTTTCCCATACATATGACTACGTGGATTATATCTCCATGCATCAGTATTACGGAAACCGGGATGATGACAGCAATGATTTTCTGGCACAGTCAGATGATATGGATGATTTCATCCGCACCATCATTTCCACCTGTGACTATGTAAAGGCTAAAAAACGTAGTAAGAAGGTCATGAATCTGAGCTTTGATGAATGGAATGTATGGTTCCACTCCAACGCGGCGGATGATGACATCACAGAGAACCATCCGTGGCAGGTGGCACCGCCCATGCTGGAGGATATCTACAACTTCGAGGATGCCCTGCTGGTGGGCCTGATGCTCATCACTTTGATCAGACACGCAGACCGTGTGAAGATGGCATGCCTTCTATATAACAGTCAGGTGTATGCGGAAGATTTAATAATTCATGGAATGTAGCACTGATATTTTCAAATAAAGGAAATCTTTTGTTATGTGTATAATGTACAGCTTGTTTGTAATATTTGAAATATGAAAACGGATATAAGAATGGCATGGGTATTGAATATAAGTTGTGAACGGACATATATTTTGTAACCATAAAATCATACTGGGCTTTGGCTTGGTTATTTCGAATGGATTTTTTGAAGTTGCGTTCAATAGCAGAAAGAGAATTTATATAGCCTGTTGTTTCAGAGTGAGAAGAAGATTTTGGAGAAGAATAGTGTAAGAAATACATACTTGAATACCTCCTTTATTGTGTACCAAAATTTTATGTGTACTTAAAAAATATAAATATTTTATCCAATCATTTAATAGATTTCTAATTATCTCTTTAGATGTTCTTATATGCCGGTATAGCCCGTTACTTCGGGCTTTTCCGGCACTTTTCATATCGGAAGAACCTCACAAATCTTTTTATTACCCCTTATGTTTTCACTCTCAAAAGTAGTAAAAGCAGTAGTAAATTCTGCGTACTACTTATGCCGCCTTGGTTTCCTCGGCGCTTTCCGCCGCAGGCTCCGGCTTGGCCTCTGTGGTGGTTTTTGCCTTGGCTTGCAGCCGTTCCATTTCCTCCTGTGCGGAATGGAAAGTAGCGTGGGCGTAATAGTTCAGCGTCATTACAATGTTGGCGTGTCCCATGATGTACTGCAATGCCTTGGGGTTCATGCCCGCGTTTGCCATTCTGGTACAGAATGTATGCCGCATGGTGTGCGGCGTCATCACATCGGGCAGCGGCTCCTTGTGGCACTTGTTGTACTTCTTGGCAAGGCACTTGAACATGGCATCATAGTTGACGGCAGTTTTGGGTAGGCCGTCCCGGTTCAGGAACAGGAAGTCCTTATAACCGTCAACCTCAATGCACCTGCCGTCCCTGCGCTTCTTTAACACGCGCTCAAACGCTTCATAGGCGGCTGCGCTCATCGGCACTTGACGGAATCCGCTTTCTGTTTTTGGCGCTTCGATATAGTAGCCGTCCTCGGTGCTTCTCAAAAGCTGGTGGTCTACATTCACAAAGCGCTTCTCAAAATTCAGGTCGGCGGGCGTCAGGCCGCAGAGTTCGGAAATACGAAGCCCGGTTTCCAGCAGGATCACCACCTCGTCATAATACTTGGCATAGACGGGATCGTTCTGCATGAAGCCCAAAAGCTCGTTTTCCTGTGTAGGGGTAAGCGGCACCTTTGGTACGGTATCGTCGTTGATAACCTCATTGATCTGGAAGTCAAAGGGATTCTTGCGGAGGCAGTCGTCCTGTACGGCCATATAAAAGATGGCTTTTAAGGAACGCTTGCTGTTGCAGATGGTGTTGTAGGCAACGCCCTTTTCCTGCATACGCAAGGCCCATTCTTTCGCGTCGGACAGCTTCACGCTGTCAATGCTGGCCGCGCCCAGCTTATCTTCGGACAGAAGTTTCATCAACTGCTGGCGGCTCTTTTGGGTTCCTTTCCGCACATTCCCGCGCTGCCGGGTGTACTTTTCATAAAGCTGGCACACGGTCATTTTCTTGCCGATGGTGTCTATCCCGTCGTCAAGGTCTTTCTGTATCTGCTTGATCTTCTCGCGCAGGGAAAGACAGGGCCGCTTTCCGGCAGGTACTTTGTCGGTGGGTACTAACTTCCATGAGTAAACAAACTGGGGGTCTCCAAAGGTGTCAATGTATTTGTAAGCGTATCTTCCATCTGATCGCTGGCTCTCTCCAGATTTCAAAAGGCGGCCTTTGTTGTCCCGTCTTTTTTCATCTCGTTCTTTTCTTGGCATTTCGTCATGCTCCTTTCCATGACGGAAAGAGCCTTGACACGCTTATAACCTATTATAACACGCGCAAGGCCCTTTTTCACTATATTGTGTCAAGGGAATCAATGATTTTTTCAAACTGCTTCCGTTTGATCTGGATGCGGTTGCCGTTCAGGATCACCCAGCCAGCGGTGGGGTTTTCCTCGGCAAGCCGACGCAGTTTGTTTTCCCCGATCCGAAAATATTTTGACGCTTCCTCAATGGTAAGCGTGTATTTTTCCCAAATAGGCACATCGTTATTACTCATAACATGGCCCCCTTTCTTTTCAAAACAAAGATTGTTTTTTGTGAAAGTGGGCAGAAAATAACGGACGGCTGCTGGCACAGCTCCACGGGAATCTCACCCCCGCGTGGTTCTCACGCGGCCCTGCTCGTTGCCTGCGACGCTTCAAACGCTCGGACTACGACGGCAAGGGCGTATCATTGTCCTGCCTGCGCGTCGTCGCCCGCAGGCTGCCACACCTGCTTTACGGCCCGGTAAAATCGCTCCGCTTATCCCAATGAGGGAAAGCCTCTTGGCGCACCTGCCGCCCGGCTCGGCACAGACAGAATGTATCCGTCTGCCCTATGACGCGCCGCCATTGTCCTGCGGGCGTATTTGTCAAGGAGCAAAGGGGCCGCCGGGAAAACAGGCAGGCGGGGAAAGGGAAAGCCGCCTGTCTATGGCCGGGGCCTTAACCGTCAGTCGCCAATGGGACTAACGATGGAATGGATCAGCTTGATTTGCAATCGGCGCTTCATATACTCGTCAATGCAGATATGAGGCTGGCCGCTGCCGTCATAGAGCGTCCGGGTACACAGCTTATTGATGTAGCCATCATAATGCTGCAAGACACGCTCCACGGCTTCGGCGTTACCGGCGCAGGCCGCGTCGATCACAAAATCAGGCAGAGGGCTTTTGCCCTTATAACTGGATTGCTTCATCCGCGTTTAACCTCCCTCCGGCATGAACGCCATCAATTTTATACGCAAGTCTTTCAGGGTGCTTGTCCTGTGGCGCTGTACTGCGCTGCGGGACATTCCCATCAGGCGGCCAATTTCTTCGTCAGTCAAATCCAGAACAAAGCGGAGAATCAAAATACTCTGCTCGTCTTTTGGCAGGCTGGCAAACGCTTCGGCCACAAGCTCGTTGTCGATATGTAGGTCATAGCCATGCGAACTGAATGTAAAGCTGTCGCAGGAATACCGATCTACGGTCGAGAGCTTGTCCCAATCAGCCGGGGAAAGAGCGTCCAGCGACACTTCACGGTCGCGGCGGCACTTCATTTCCCGCAGATAATCTATCGCCTCATGGTACAGAACCAGCTTGCAGTAGCGGTCAAACTGGCCCCATTCACCGTATTTGCGGGGGATCGCTTCCATCTTCTCACCCCCTTTCTGTGGGGGATGTGGTGGTTCTCTCCCTTTCCGCCAATAGAGCGAATGGAATCTCTCTGGCTGCCCGCTAAACGCCTCCTTTTTTCACTTTTTTGAAATTTCTTTTTGCGCCGGGAAACAGACCGCAGGAAATAACAAAATTCGCCCGGCAGGTCAAAGACCCGCTGGGCGAAACAAAAAGCAATATGTTCTTTTCCTACATGGTATAGTACATACGCACAGCCGCTTGTCCCCGCTGCCGGGGGACGGCTTTTTTTGACAGGCTAACACCTGTCAGAATTTGTCGAAGCGGTTTTCGTTGCATGGCGGCTCCCTCCTAAAGCCGCCATGCCAGAACACGGTGCAGGGGTCGTCGAAGCAAAAAGAAACGGCGGCCTTAATCTACTCAAAACCGCCGTCAGGGTATAATTGTAAAATGAGCGCATGAAAGCACCTGCCCCGCAACGGTTTTTTTCTTTCCCCGCAGTGGAGGCAGATGTTTCTTATTGATTTACCACAAGCATAAACTACAAATGTTACAGAAATGTCCGAGGTAGCTTTTATTTCGACAGAAAAGTTCCACCGATTTTCTGATTATCTTTTCAGATGTGTAGTGAACAATCCGCTGGATCTATTTGCATGGAAGGTGCGGTCAGAACGGAAGCGGCAGCATCTGACGCAAAAACAGTTAGCTGAACGCCTCGGTATGAACCCCCGCACGATCATAGATTTGGAGACCTGCCAGAGTAATCCGAAATTTGAAACGGTGGTCCTTGTCGCCAAAGAACTGAATATCAGCGTGGACGCCGCCATCTTCCCGGAAATGGTAAATCAGACAGTCTCGAAAACAGTCGTGGACTTCTTTGCCGGGAAAAGCGAAGCAGAGATTGAAAAATTTATCGCACTCTGCAAACAGGCGGAAGCCTTCCAGAAAGACGAGTAACGCGGTCGGGTTCGATGTGCCCGGCCGCGTTACTGTTTCACCCGTTTGCTATGCGGGCAGATTATTCATTTTTTGTTTTATAGGCATCGCGCAGATGCTCGAAGGACTCCTGGCTGATGACGTGCTCCATTCGGCAGGCGTCCCGCTCCGCCGATGCCGGATCAACACCGGCCTTGGTGAGCAGATCCATGAAAAAGCGGTGCTTCTCGTAGGTCTGCTCGGCAATTTCTCGCCCTAAGTCAGTCAGATGAAGAAAGAAGTCCTCATCCATCGTAAGGAACCCACCTTCTTTTAGAGTGGTCACGGCATGGCTCACACTGGGCTTTGACACCTCCAGGTGCCGGGCAACATCCACGGAGCGCACCATGCCCTTTTGCCTTTGGAGAACAAGGATAGCCTCCAGGTAATCTTCTCCCGACGCTCGGAGTTTCAAGGTTTCCCCCCAATCTAAAGAAGCATAAATTTATCCATTATCTGGATGCTTCTCTGCGCTGTTTCAAAATCGTAGTTGCAACGGATAATTTCTAAAAACCCAGCCAAATATGCTTTGGACAAGAAGAATGGCAGATGCGCTTGTCGAGATAGTTCCCCTCTACACTGTAATAATCGTTGATACAATGTATCGGATAGCATTTTGTGAAATTCAGCATAGAAGGGGGCATCCTTACATCGAACAATCGTCCTGAACACATCCCAGTAGGTATAGGTAAAGGTCAAGCATGGTTCAGGAATAATAGCATTGACATTTTCCTGGGGACATATCAGGTTTTCTAATAGTTCATTGGATGCTGGTTCAACAACAGCACGAAACAGTGCATCCTTGCTTGGAAAGCGATGATATAAAGCGCCGGTTGTCACTCCAGCCTGTCCGCAAATGTTCGCAAGTGAAGTGCCCTGATAGCCGTTTTGTAAAAAACCGTTTTTCGCATACCCCAAAATTCTTATAGTGGTATCTTTATCTACCATTTTTTCAATGGTCCTTTCTCTTATCCAGTAACGAGGATTTTCACCCCGATTGCGATAAGAATAAGTCCACCTATAATCCCTGCCTTCTTTTCCATGCGGTTGCCAAATATACTTCCGATTTTTACTCCCGCACCGGAAAAAAGAAATGCAGTGCAGCCAATCAGCAAAACAGCCATCGCTACATTTACTTTCAATGCCGCAAATGTGACACCTACCGCAAATGCGTCAATGCTTGTTGCTATGGCAGCGGGGATCATTACCTTTGCGGCAATCGATGCAGAGTTCGATGTGGACGTTTCTTTTATTGTTTCTCTCAGCATATTCAAACCTATCAGAGTCAATAGAATGAAAGACAGAATACGAGAGATAGGCGCGATGTACTGAATTACGGTTTCCCCACATAAAAAGCCGAGAAGGGGCATAATTGACTGAAAGCCGCCAAAATACAGGCCGGTTACAATACACGCTTTTTTACATTGTCC
>ENA-OROR01001459-OROR01001459.1-human-gut-metagenome-genome-assembly--contig:-NODE-1459-length-15198-cov-10.775012_pt1 | contig 15198 bp, 17 predicted proteins | sample MGYA00242135_ERZ509060 | MGnify/ENA primary metagenome ERZ509060 (study PRJEB26280, sample SAMEA2338742) | human gut metagenome | biome: human gut; feature: human-associated habitat; material: faeces... | reverse complement strand
TATCACGATTTCAATAAATTTAGTATCATTACCTTAAATTAATTAGATTATCTTTTTATTTTTTCTTTATTCTGTAAGTAGAACAATTCTTTTTGCGTCTCAATTTCTGCTCTTAACTCTTGTTCTGTTGGCAAATATAGTTTATATTTAGAAGCAAACAATTGTTCATTTCCATGCATAACAGAATATTTGGCAATATCTTTATCTGTATCCGAACATAAGACAATTCCAATTGTCGGATTATCTCCTTCGTTTCGTTTTAATTCATCATACATGCGAATATACATATCCATCTGCCCTACATCTTGATGTGTAATCTTTGACGTTTTTAAGTCAATCAAAACAAAACACTTCAAAATATAATTGTAGAATACTAAATCAATATAGTAATCTTCTTTTTCTGTATGAATATGTTGCTGCCTTGCGACAAAAGCATATCCTTTTCCCAATTCCATTAAAAATTTTTGCAAGTTATTAATAATACTTTGTTCTAATTCAGATTCTAAATAAGAAGTATCTTCCTGCATTCCTAAAAATTCAGCCACAATCGGATTCTTTATAAATTCTAACTTATTTTGATAAGAAGAAGTTAATTCTTTCATTTCGGTTTCAACTTGTAAAGGACTTTGAGTTTTTAACATACGATAATAATATTGTGATGAAACATTTCTTTGTAATGTTCTTACGCTCCATGTTTGATCATATGCTTCCTTTGCGTACCAATCACGTGCTTCTACATCTTCAACCTGCAATAATACTGCATAATGTGACCAAGACAGTAATTTTACACATTTTCCAGACACTGTCTGGAAAATGTTTGGATAAGATTTATAAAAAGAATAGAAAGAATATAAATTGGATTTTGTAAACCCTTTTCCGTATTCAGTTGTTAATTCTTTTGCTAGTTTTTTAATCACACTTGCACCATATTCAGCTCGCTCTTGTCCTTGCAATTCTTCTTCTGCAATTCTTTTCCCAATTAACCAATTTCTTTCAACCAGTAATACATTTACAGATTGATACGCCTGTTTTTGTGCTACTTCAATAATGTTCTTCAAATCACTGATAACATTTTCTGTTTTCTGGTAAGGAATCATTTCAAAATTAGGCATAACGTATCTCCTTTCATAAAAGAAAATCTAGTAAAGATATTATATCATTTATAAAGATACAAACATAGTTAAATCATATTCTCCACAGAATAAATCTTGATTCAATTTAAAACATAAGATTTATACCATATGCATCAACAAATAAAGAAAAGTGCCAACTTAATGACACTTTATAAATTTCTTTCCTTATTGAGCTTTATCTGTCACTGCCCATTTTGCGTGTTGTATACTATTCGAACTCCGAAATGAAACGATTATAGTAAACATATTTGTTAACGTTTTATGGCTAGTATTGTCATTTTATCTATCAATTGTTTATAGTACAGAAATTTTATAATATGCTGGTAGCATAATGGTATCATCAAACAGATCTCTTATTTAATCTGCTTATTACTATGTAACATTTTGTACCAAAATAAATATTAAAATTGTAAAAATGATTAAACCATATTTTGAGATAGCGACAATAATCTTGTTCTATATATTATTATGTCTTTTAGCAATTAAAGTAATATTAAACTTTAAACATTCATCAAAAGAATTATTACCATATTTCACATATGCCGTCAGTGAGCATCAAATGGCAACAGTTTACCCGTTGTTCGAAAAAATTATTATGGGAGCCAACTTAAACCTAGAAGTCAAAGAAAAATAACAGTAGTAGCAATCAATCGTATGACAGTAGGCTACTAAGCTGATTTTTTTATTTCTACGTTTCGAATATTTCAACAATTCTCTTTTTACTACACAGTTAGTGTTTAGTGATGTGTACCTTGTGTGATCTATCAGTTTGGATTATGTTTCTAAATAACATTTTATACTGTTTATAAGTCCAATAAGCACTTTTTGTTTCAAGTTATTTTTTTACAGATATATTTTTTCTTTTCTATCTTTTTGTTTTTCTCTAACCAACAGTGGGAAATCCATTTCAATAATTTTATTTGTTAGAAGATAGTATGGATTAAGCAAATTATCAACAACCATCATTGTAACTTTACTTGCATGTCCCATTTCAACATTGAAAATTGCTGAGTACGACTGTATAAATCCAAATTCATGCATATGACGTCCATGGTAAAGATCACAGTCAACCAACATTATATCTCCTACTGTATTTGATTTTCCGCTCAAGAAAATCCCACTAGCAGATAATTCTATAACCTTTCGAAGAGAATTACTATAATCCTTATCGATGTTAAATATATTGTCGTTATTAAACACCAGTAAATCATCTCCAACTAGAGCTGTGTACAACAGACTACATGCATTTGCCAATGATTTTTGGAGAGCGAAAATCATCAATGTTTCTGCTAGTAATATTTCTTCTATTTTTTCAAACTTTGTTACTAAGAGTTGTTTTATGATTTCTGGTACTACATCTAATGGGCATTGTTCTATCTCCTTCTCAAAAACCATAAACATTGTATATAAAAGCTCGGGTTTTAGTTCTTCGACGAGAGCATTAATCGATGAATTAATAAGTTTTTTGTATAGTTTGGATTCTCGAAATGCTTTTGCAACTTTTTTATACTCCTCTTCTGCTAAAAAAGGTTCTTCTGCAGGTATAGTTATGGGGTTATATTTACTATATGGATCCATTGCCTCAGCAATCTTAGGGTTTGAAATTTCTATCTCTTTAACACACTCTTTTATGAGAGCATAAATAGTAGCGTGTGCTCTTGCAAATATCTTTATATCCTCATCAGGCAACGGGGTAATTCCTTGCAATACCGGCTTATAATCATCTATATGTTCATTAGCATAAAGATATCCATAAAACTGGTTATTTCCGTGTTTTGCAGCCTGATGAAACATTAAATATTTTGGCAACAAACCTTCTTCAGATTTGCTACTAAAAAGTCTTAGATATGTTTCATTCACAACATTTGTTTCTTCTTTTTTCTGTATTACCTTGCATAAATTAAATACCTCAGATCTAAAATCCACTATTATCACCACCTTAATTATTTCTTTAATCTATATTTTCTCTCTGCTTCATATAATTCTTTCTGTATAAGCTCTTTTATTTCATGTTCACCTACATGTTTGATAGTTTCATTAATTGAATATTTTTGTGTAACATAAACCACACTATCGTTATTTATTAAGTTGAGAACTATATTAGGTATAATTCTTCTTGATAAATACAAGAATTTTTCAAACAGAAGTCGTTCGCCAGTTTCATCATTCAGTACAAATGGTCCCCATTTTTCCGGATGATAACGACAAAGTGATCCCATAATAAAGAGTGACACATACATATTGAACAAAGGCGGCAATGTAATCAACTGCCCATTCTTTGTAATACCAGCTTGTAAGTATGGTTGTCCTGAAAAGGAAATCATTTTAATGTTATTTCCTGATATCTTTTTCCTCAAAATGAGATAATCTCTGCCCAATTCACGTTCATGTCCTACTTGTAGCGGAAGATAGTTTTTTTCAAAACCTTCAACATTTTTTAGAATGTCAACAACTGTATCAACCTTATCTTTGTTTACATATAGTCGCTCAATAGTACCCATTGACGTATTGAAAAGGTCAAGAAGAAACGTATTTCCATTTTCTTTCATATAACATTTCTTATATTCCTGATCAATTTCAACAATAGATGATAAGAAATCCATCATCTTCCATTCACCATATTTTGTTAAATCCTTATCGAATCCTAATATTCTCGCAAATTGATGTATCCCTCCAGTTTTAGGGTCTCCAAACACAACACTAGCCTCTGCAATATATGTACTTATTGTAGAATCTATTACTGTCATGCCATGATTTTTAATTTCAGGTTTCTTACCTGTTATCAATGAAGTCAATCCCAACAAAAGATTTGTCGATCCATAATACAAAAGTAGCGGAGATATCTGAAGATTTGCACTCTTACTTGCCTTAAAATATTCATTTGCCTGTAGAAAAGACCCAATAATTGTGTTTATTGTATCTTTATCCTCACTCAATGAATGTTTTTTTAAATATCTTGAAACATTCGTCCGAAATGAGTATTGAAGTAGTTCTCGCCATAAATCATCTTCTGGACTTTCTGTAAATATTTCTCTATTTATCATAATTAGCCTTCACCTCCCTATTAAATGTTTTTAAAATAATTTGATAGTACTAGTACGTTCTTTATAAAACACAGAGAAATTTCGTAGATTACACTTTTTTATTCATTATAAAACTCGTCTAATACATAAGTAGTTACCGGAGTTATATAGAGCTGATATCTAATAACTAATTCGACCAAATCATTACCGTCAATTAAGGTTATCGGAGAACCTTCTCTTGAAGCTATTCTTGCACTATTAGTGAAACGACTATTTGTAATAAATACTCCATAGTCTGCTTGAAATTTATTCATAGCTCCTAGAAATTGATTAATATCCGGTTCAGTAACCGGTCCTGCATTATATCTTTTACATTGAATAACCACTCTAGTTGTTCTAAAATCATCAGAATCTTTATGATATCCGTATCCATCTATACCTCCATCATTACTGATCTGTACACCTTTTTCTGTGAACTCTACACCCATTTTTGTTAATAAAGCGCGTGAAAAAGCTTCAAATTTCTTAGGAGTCATCTTTGCAATTGAATTTAGCAATTTTTCCTTGAAATCATTTAAAATTTGGTCCTCTGACATCGATTCATCAACATCATCTTCTACTGATTCAATTTGGTTTCCACTCTTTTTCTTATTTTTTTCACTTATTTCTATCCAAAATTTTTTTGCAGGAATCATCACTTCTTTTTCAACATTTAATGCTTCGATATCAACATTTAATCCTTTCTCTGTTAACGTTATAGTAGGATTTCCTTTTGAATATTTTATTAATTCAAGAAAAGATAAATTTTAATGGCAAAATTAAATTTAAAGTTGAATTCTTTATATGTATTTCCAGTGGACTTGGAAGTTTTTACTGCCTCAGCAAATTCAGCAATTTGTTCATCCAAATCCGATATTCTGTTTTTTATTTCGGTTCTTTCTAACTTTCCCCCAGCTTCCTGCAAAACCATAAGAATAGGCTTTATCAAATATGCTATTTTCCCATCTGAAGTACACTCTTTTAATATTATAGCCACTATCAAACACCTTCCCTTTCAATCGCCTATATTTACTTAAATTCATGGACATGTATTTTTAAAACATAAAACCAGATTTACTAAAACTAGACTCCTACATCTCATTTTCGTTTATATCTCTTTGCATTTTATCAATTCTTTTATATAATATTTACAAATTATATTATTTTTTAATCTTTAAAATTTTATAATGTACTCAAAATACATTCGAATTGAACCATTTTTTTCTAAAGTAAAACCAACTGTTGCAGAATATGCAATGGTTGCTACTTTTTATTAGTCTTTTTGAATTGTATTTAATAAATATTATTCAAACTTAACATCATCTAAATAAAATTTATAATCTACTGGTTGTAATTCAAATTTTTCATTAGAAAAATTCTGTATCATCTTATAGCAAGCAATATTTTTATCTTGACACATTTGATAAATCTTATCAGCATTTTCTTTAATTGCTTTAGCTCCTATATAAACTGCTTTAGGCTTTAATTTTGTAATCATTTTATGTGAAATATAATTTTTTAGCTCAATTTCAGATACTAATCTCCATTCTTTTTCATAGCTCCAATCACTAGATTTTGTTAAAATCGATTTCGTTATTGTAAGAACATCTGGATAATAAAATTCTTTCATACTACATCCTATTTTTTTGCTCGCATAGTCTTGTAAAATCACTTGCATATACTCCGTAGCATCAAATCTAGTATCACTATATATTACTGGCGCAATAGGATAATTCAACATAAAACTTTTACAACCCAAAATATTTTTACATTCTTTCTCGCACCATTTTAACACTTCTGCAAAATTGTATTCGATACAAAACCCAGTATGACTATCAGCATAATGTCCCCACATCAGAGAGGAATCATTTTTTTCTGAAAAACATGCTACATGTCTCAATGATTGAACATTCAATATGTTCAAATAAAATTCTTTATCCATATCACGCTTAAATTCAGCATAATTTTTAAAAAAATTATTTTTTAAATCATCAATGCATGAATCTAGATAAGTTCTCGCATCAACTTTCTGAAGTCGTCTTTCAATAACTTGACTATCTTCTTCTCTAAACATTCTAGATAAACTATTTTTTAACTCTCCATTTTGAGCCATTTGCCACGGAAGCATGATATTATTCACATCAAATCCTTCAAGTAATGATTCTAATATTTTTTTATCATCATACCAGGGCACACTTTCAAACGGATCATTAAAAGTGGAAATAGAACTTCCCCATATTTCATCTACTTTAAGTGCATTTAAATTATATTCATTCTCATCAAATCTTCTATATCGATATAATTTACTAGGAATATTTTCAATAATCCATTCTCCAATTTTTTTTAATTTATATGAACTTTCTTCGTTACTATCTTTACTACTTATCATTGTATTGAAAAGCAACTTTTGAAACTCCAAATTATTCATAATATTCTTCCCTCCCCCCTTTTTTCTTTAATTGCAAATCTCATAGTTATAATTATTATATTTTACCTATCAAGCTTTTTACCTAAAAAACTTTATAAAAGCACATCAATGCCAATAAACTATATATCCTATGAAATTAATTTAAATATAATTATTTATCATCTTTGAAATATAAGCATAAATCATAAATAAAACTTTTGGGAATTTATCATTTTGTCGATAACTTACTCTTTTGACTAGTATTTCTCAGATCTCTTTGAATATTCTCCAATAGTACTTTTCCTTCCCCTTTGTCCTTTGACAAACTCAACCTTTACATTGATAAGTCTTTTCTTTTTTGTCAGAAATCTATGATACTATCTCAACGTGAATCGAGATACCACTAATTATGTCATGCGTTAAAGGAAACTTATTGTTTGGTTTATCAATTAACTCCATATTTTATGCGCATCAAAATCTTGTTTATTTGACCAATCATTATAGAACTGCTCCGCAATATTACAGAGACGCTCGCATAAGTAATCAATTGCAATGCGAGTAATTATCTTTGACGTTCCATCTGACTCCGTTTTCGTAATATAAGTATAACCGGACGTGTAATTGAGATCACCAGGCTTAACTAATTCAAAATTATCTATAAGTACTCCTAACTTGGTATTTGCAACCTCCGTATTGCCGTTATGCAGCACTTTACATCTAAGAGAGTAACACATCTCTCCATCAAAAGTCTGAGTTTCGAAGCCATCCACAGGAATATGGAAATCGTCATATTCAACATGCGAATTGAACCAATTTATATAAAGACTTCTATTTCCGTCCATTACTCCATTTTCTACCTGAGAACAAATATCTGGTAGGGTTAAGGACAACGTTAGAGCGGCAAGGTAACATTTATTATCTAAAACTTTTTGTATCTCTTTAATAGTATCTAACATATCATTCTCCTAACTTATCAACTATCTAGTCTAATTGTAATCTGATGCTTAACTTTTTAACTATTATAAATATTCAGTGCTGAAGACTCTCGTTTTCTCACCTCCTCACGTAATGTTTTCAAATCTAATAGTGCTTTATCATATTCGTCTAACAATTCATTTAACAATTTTTCATAACATAAAAATGCTTTAATCCACACTTTTTTCTTAAATTGATCAATATCTTTATATTCTGCAATAATTTCTTGATGTGCCTGTAAAAAAAGATTAAATGCCTGTGTATCTTTATTCTTACTAATTGCCTTATTGATTTTTTCAAACAAATCTTTAATTTCTTTGCTATTTAATACTTGTTTCTTTTCCCTTTTTATTAAATCATCTAATTCTTTTTGCTCTTTTACTGTAATTGACGCACTACCATCTTTAGCTTTCAATACCACTTCATTCTTAGCGGCAAAAAATCCATTATTATTTAATGAACTACTTATATTCCCATAATTATTGTGATCAATAATTCCTTGTTGCATGTATAACGATTTGTCTACTAATTCTCTGTATTTTGCTTCATATTCCTCATTTAATTCTGAAGTTTTCCCTGTCTTCATCATTGTATAAACTTTATCATTAAATAATGAATTATAATCCAATTCATTTTCATCCAAAGAACAAGACATCGAAGTATCATGTAAAAATCCCTTTATTTCTAATAGGTAATCATATTCCTTTTTAAATGATAAATTCCAGTCTTTTAACATAGTATTTTTAACATCAAAACTACTACGAGTTGAATATCCCATTTTTTCTTTTATTCGAGTATATAAATAGTTCTTCTTATCATCTATTGATTTATGAATACTTAAATATTTTTTACGTAAAATACCATTAGCCATTAATAGTCCTTAACCTTCAAATGCATTTTCATCAAAAGGGGTTATTACAATAATCTTTTCGCCAGAAATCGGAACATTTTGTTCATCAGTAATATTACATGAGCTAATGAAGATTTCATAGTTCCATTTGGGGCATAAACAATAGCAACATTATTATTAGAGTAATCTATATCTTCCTTCAATTTTTGTATTCCATAGTAATTTTCTAAATTCAATTTTAATTCTTCCATTCTATTGAATTTACCTCCTAATCCCATTCTTCTTCATATTTTGCCTTGAACATACCATTAATCATCATTTATAGGACATTTTGTCGAATAATAACATCTCGGATAATCATCACCCCAAAACGGACATTCTGTGTATCCGCAGCTACTTCCCAAACTTCTGCATTTTCTACACCATGACTGTGGCACAGTGCCATCATATCTATATCCAAATTCTTTATCAATTTCATTTCTTCCGTATGCTGTTTTTCCGCAAACAGGACATTCAGCCATTTCAAAATGTGGCATAATACAACCTCCTTACTTTCTAAAGACAAACAAATATTCATGTGCAATTAACAGGAAATTATACTTAACACTATTCGTTTTCCAATATCCTGTTGCCTTACAATTATGTTGTTCTTTAATAATCAACTCTTTTAAAGTAAATCCTGCATCTTGGAAAATTTTCATCACATCAAATGACATAGGTATCATACAACCTTTTTGACGAGTATCCCCCATTAATACAGCACAGAATTTCCCTTTTTTTAACACTCTAAAACTTTCTAATGCAACTTTTTTCATTTCCTCTAAAAAGCCATTGATTTTTAATTGAGATAAATCTTCTTCTATACCATCACTATATTTAATGATATCTGCATAAGGCGGATGTGTACAAATCAAATCAATACTTTCATCATCAAGAAAACTTAAATTTCTAGCATCTCCCTTTTTAATTTCAACTTTACCATTAGCACCTTCATGTTCAAAATCAACTTTCTCTCTACATCTTTCTAAAGCAATATCATTGCAATCAACACCAATAATGTCTCTATTAAGAAGTTTAGCTTCTACTAAAGTTGTTCCACCACCTGCAAATTGATCAAGTACTAAGTCTCCTTCTTCAGAATATCTTAACAAAATATTTCTTGGTATATATGGTGACCAATTACCTCTCCATTTTGCATCGTGTGTTGCCCAATTTCCTCTATTAGGGAAAGACCAATGTGTTGTCATTTGTAATTCAAAATCATCTGGTTCCCATTTAGTTATTTTTTTTGCCATGTAACTCCTCCCTTCAAATTAAACTAAATTTTCAAAATTAAATGTATCTATTGATAAGATTTTTATTTTTTTCTCATAAGTTGTATCTACTTTGTTTCTTTTTATTGGAACAAAAGAATTGGCTATTAAAAAAACTTGAATCTTATCAAATTCATCTTTCGTTGTTATTCTTTCCAACCATCTCAAATATCTTGTAACTTGTTCATATGCATGAAAATTTGCTCGTCCCTTTTTCAATTCAATAACTACATTAGGAACAGTGCCATCTTTAATTAAGTCTGTTATATTGTATAAGCAAATATCCGCTCTATCCATATCCATTGGTTTAAAGGGGAAAATTGGAACTTGTCTACACAAAATATAATCTCCAGAAAGAAAATCACAAAGTGGTTTCAATGAAGCTAGTAACGTAAATTCTAATTGAGCCTCATTTATAAAATTGTCTTTTATATCAACTAAATTTGATTCAAATAGCTGTTCTTCTCCTTGCTTGTTAATCTCACTTAAATATTGATTAAAATCTATTCTGTTCTTTGACTTATCTATCAATTTTAATATAGTTGATACTTCTCCAGGTGTTAATGTGCAAAACCCCATTCCTTGCATACTATTTGATGGCAATGGATACGGATATTTACCAAGTTCAAAATATAAGTCATCAGAAATAATATATTTCCCAGTATTTTCATTTTGCTTAAACTGAAACATAAATGGCTGAGCCTTATTTGCTCCATTTACTTTAAAAACACCTTCTTGTTCTGTTTTTTTATAACGGGAAGATTCATCCCAAAATAAATTTGCATTGGTTTTTCTACCTAAGGGACTATTCAAACCATTGATATAAAATGAACCCGCATCCTTGTTTCCATAAATTTTACCACCATAGACTATCTTCCTTTTAAGAAAGAAGAAGATATCAGCACCTTCTCTACTACATGCATAATCAGCTAATATAGAAAAATGTTTACTTCTACTTGAAGGTTCATCAGTAAAAACAGGTTTCATCAAAAAACCATAAACCCCTTTGCTCAAATATAGTTTTAATGTTTGTTCGTCATATAGAGCTACAAATAAACCACCTTGCATAATAAAACTCCTTACTTAAAAATCAAATTCATAATTCCATTTTCTAAATCTTTAATGTTATATATGTTCTCTAACACATCAAAAGTTTCTTCAAGATTATTACGTGCACTTGTCCAGCCTTTTCCGTCTGTAAACCAAACAAAACTAAATCCATCAATTGTATCTGCTTCTAATGCTAAAGTTTTATAACTGCGTGCAGTTTCATTTAGCTTACTTCCTCCACTGCTATAGAAATTGGTTTCAATTGCATAGATCATAGTATCTGTTTTTATAACAAAATCGAATCTTTTCTCCATCTTTCCACTGTTAGAAATAGCAGATAAATCAATGCCCCATCTATTTGTTATTTCATGGATATACATTTCTTTAAAATAAGTTTCATTTTTTGTAAATCCTGCATTCTGAATATAACTCTCAACAAGATCTTCCATCAAATGACCGCCTCTATTTTTACGACCATTTGAATCTAACCCTGTTTCAACACCTGTCACATAATCAACTAAGTTATTTATCAAATGTTTTTCCAATAATTCAAACAATCCTGTTTTTTCCATAAAATAAGAATATCTTTCATAATGTTTAAAACTATTAGGTGGATATTTACCAAAATCAAATTGATACAAATATCCACCGTTTTCATCCTGACAATATATTTCACTTTCTCTTTTTGCTAATAGAATAGGTATGGTCTTTAAAGTTTCTGGATACTGTTTAATTAATTTTTTAAAATCATCTTTGATATGTCTACTTCCAATCAAAGTATTCAAAATATTTAATTCAATTTTAATAGAATCAACATTTCGATACACTTTGTTAAAATCAATATAATATTCATAACTTGCAATACTTTCTCTAAAACTTGAAAGCCACTCATTAAAATTTCTATCCATATTTTCCTCCACCAGTAAATTTTTATATTATAATATTTCAAAATTTGATATTAATAATTCTTTTATTTTTCCTCGAGCACTAGCTTTACTATTTATCATTCTAGTAGCATCAACTCTTTTTATAATTTGTTCTGAATAAATATTTTCAAAGAAATCATCATCTTCATTTGTATTTTTTGGATCCGAATTACTTACAACAATTTTTGCTCCTTTTTTATCCAGTTCACTTACAAATTCAGCAAGTTCTCTTTGACTGTCATCATTAAATAAATTCTCAGTATATGCTGTAAAACTAGATGTATCATTTAATGGTCTATATGGTGGATCAAAATAAACAAAAGTATTTTCATCAATAAATGATTTTGACTTCTTATAATCTCCACAAACAATTTTTACTTTCTTTAATTTTTTAGATACCATTCTTAAATTTTCAGTATCACATATACAAGGATTTTTATAATTTCCCATAGGAACATTAAACAATCCTTTTCTGTTTACTCTATAAAGTCCGTTAAAACATGTCTTATTTAAGAAAATCATCAATGAAGCTTTCTCGATATTGACTTGCTCATTACCATTTATCTTTAAATCATTAAATCTTTCACGCATTTCTAAATAATAACGCTTTCTTTCATCATTATCTAATGGAATGAAAGCATTCTGATATTCAGTCAATAATTCTATCAATTCATCAATATCATCACGAATTATTTTATATGCATTAATAAGTTCTTCATTAATATCACTTATATAAATTTCATTTAGGTCATACTTGCTTAGAACATCAAACAAAACAGCCCCACCACCTACAAATGGTTCAGCATACTTTGTTATATTTTCTTGCTCAAAAGGATAATAATTTTCAATTTCTTTTATGAGTTGTCCTTTCCCTCCAGCCCATTTCAAAAATGGTTTGACAGGTATATCAGAAAAATCATAGTATCTCAAACTACGTGCATCCACAGGTTTTTCAGCATCACAAGGTATAATCCACATATTTCCTACCATTGTTGCCTCTGGCACTCTATTTTCCGAACATAAAACAGCTACTCTTCTTTGAGAAATCCCCCATTTTTCAGCAGCATCTTTCGCAGACATAAATTCCATATTTTTGTTCCTCCATTCTTTATCATTATATTCTAATTCGCGAATAATAGCAAATCATTTATAGACAATTTTTTCAAATTTTATATTATATTAACTATAAATATGTAAAGCTAAAATATCAGCTTTAAAACTAATATTTTAACCATTTAAATGACCTATCTTTGAACCGATTTATCTATCTTTTCATCTTTCACTTTTTGCTTATCTACCTCAACAAGTAAAACCTGTTTCACAAATGCATTTACAAGCTCTGGTGCTCGCTTTAATGCTTTCATAAAGTCTTTTGTCTGATCTTTTAATTTTTCATATCTATCTTTCCAAATAGCTATATCTTTCTTTGCCTTTGTTAAAGCATGTTTTAAATCTAATATTTCAGCTTTTGTACTTACACCAGATTTAGCCAATTTTTTCAAATCACTTGCTTCTTTTTGACTAAATTGAACTTTACCTGTAATCGTTGTTTGTCGCATTTTATCAATATCATCAAATGCTTTTGTAATCTCATTTTGTACTTTTGTTTTCTGTTCAATCTTCTTTAATTTCTGTTCTTTCTTTTCAATATGTGTACTCAAGACTTCTAATCTTTCTTTGTCTTGCTCAAGTTTAAATTGCGTAACAGATAAATGTTCTTCCGTACTGCCACGTTCACCACGTTCTACATCATCATATCCTTTTTTACGCATAGCATTGAAAAAGTCATCTTGTAATACACTGTAAGATCTTTTAAGTACTTTTTTACCTGTACTGGTAAACATAAGATTTCCTTGTTCATCAACTGCTTGTTTTGATGCCCACTTTTTACTACTGCTGACTTGCATAATTGTTTCTTTTACAGTAACAACCAAAGATTTATCTTTACAACGTTTTGATCATAATATTTGTTTTTCTATAACCGGTACATAAACAACATGAAGATGGTAATGATAAACATCTTTGCCTAATGCTTCAGACATTGCTCGATTACGTTCATCAGCATGCATAACAGCAGATAAAATATATTGCTCACCACCAACAATATCAATAGCAGCTTGATAGGCATCTTCATAAAACTTTTTAGCAAACTCATATCGACTATGAAAGTATGCTGAATTAACATTAAACAACAACTCTACATAATGAACAGCATTATCCTTTAATCCACGAGTAGAAATAACGCCATACTCTTTTAATTGATCAAACATTTCTTCAATTGATAGCAATCTAGGATTCATTCATACGTTATTTGCAATTGAAGATTTGCATGGATGCAATGTTGAAGAAATTAGTGGTCAAGTTCATCTTGTCTTTGATGTTAAGAAACCATCTACAGACCCACAAATCTTTAAAATGCTCATGTCTTGGGCAATGCAAGCTGAGAAATTCCGTAATGGAGAGATTACCAAAGAACAATATGATCAATGGCGCTATACTTATCCAAGAATGGATAAATCTCAACATTTTGTTAAAGTCATGCCCCAAGATTTAAGCGATGCTATCGTTAAAGGTCTTGAAAAAGAAGAAAAATAAACCTAAAGACGTAAAAATCCCGTACTGACATATCCATCAGTACGGGATCATTTATTTATATGAATTTTTCTAGCGAGCCACTATTTATGACTCTTTTCTCAATAACCACTTGATACCAAGAATAATGGCATATTGTGGCAATCTTATCAAATTCTTATCAAAGCCATACATCAATGCTCAATTTACCTTGATTTTATGGGCTTTTTTTGAATTTTGAAAATTATTCGAACTCCAGACCGACAGTGCGGAGTATTAGCAAAAATCGTTGATTTTAAGCCATTTTAAGGCAATATAAAAAGCTATAAAGCAATATAAAAAAATGAAAAAATGCAATTATAATGCAATGAAGTACATTTGATATTGTATTATCCAAAGTGAATGACAAATCCTCAATATCTTAATTTTTTATAAAAATATATTATTGATACATGTAAGCTTTAAAAGTATAATTTCCATATAGGAGGAAAATTCTAATGATAATAACATCAACTACACTGGAAATGGCTTTACGATTTGAAAAGATTGTTGCAGATATTTTTCGTTACTATAATTATACTATTATTGAATCTAGTGATTATTATAATTGCAATATCAACTCATTTGACTTGCTTGTTCAATCACCCGAAAATAAAAAATATGCTATTGAAATAAAGTATTCTAGAAATTCTCTTAATCATTATCCATTAGCTCAAATTACTAATAAATTAATTGCTACAATTGATAAAACCCAATATGATGCTACACCTATATTGATTATCGGAGCTATACTAACACAAAAATCACGTCGTTTAGTAAAAAATATTCAAAATGATATTATTGTGCTTGATATACAAAACCTACTTTACATTGTAGATAAAGATGAAAACATTAAAAATCGTCTTCTTTCC
>ENA-OROR01001456-OROR01001456.1-human-gut-metagenome-genome-assembly--contig:-NODE-1456-length-15233-cov-7.928581_pt1 | contig 15233 bp, 11 predicted proteins | sample MGYA00242135_ERZ509060 | MGnify/ENA primary metagenome ERZ509060 (study PRJEB26280, sample SAMEA2338742) | human gut metagenome | biome: human gut; feature: human-associated habitat; material: faeces... | reverse complement strand
GGGGTAGAAATCCCCCCCTCCCTTGTTAACATCATTATTTATTACCTTACGACATCAATAGGCTTGAATATCTCATCAGGAACAATAACGTCAAGAGATAGTGGTGTCTTTTTATCGTTTTCAATCTCCCATATACGCAAAACCTTTGCTTCACTTACATCGAATTCACATGAGCATTCAGCAAAGCTATATTGCTTTTGATTTGCTCGAGCATGTCCAAATGGTTTAACCTCCATCATTCCTTTTGATGCCAATTTATTGCCTTGATAAAAACCTATTTCAATCTCTAATGGATTATCGAAAGGATCACTTGCCATTAGGCTAAAAATATAGGAACAATAGCCTTGACCAGCTAAGCTTATGTCTATGTTTCGCATAAAAATACGTCGATCGTCTGCATGAGCAACGCAGACGGTAAGAAACAGCAGAGAGCTAAGCAATATTTTTTTCATTATCATCTTCGACCTTTTCTTTTACTTCAGAAATATCAGGGTTTGATTCAGGCTTAGGTAACAAGGATAAAGCTAATTCTTCACGTCGTTTAGCTTGTTGACTTCGAATATATGATGGCATTCTAAATAGATCCCACAACATCCAAATGCAAGTAATAGCCAAAAGAATAATGCCCCATATAATGTCGTCACCTTCTTGCTTATTTCCTCCTTCCCCAAATAGGGCAGAACCCAAACCAGAGAATAATTCGAACCACCCTAAAATACCAATTATAAGTCTAAGTATTCCTGTTTTAACTTGTCCAAGATAAAAGCAATGAATTGCCAGTGTGCCAAACATAAACCATAAAAGGTAAGCAACACCTGCCGACTTTGTTTCATTCCCAAGTCTAGCTTCTATTGACAATTTCTGATTGGTAGTCAAAGTATCATATGCACTCATTTTAACCTCAAAAATATAATTAACACCTTTAATTACTTCATTAAATCTGATAGATTAGCTGTCCACCAAATCCTATCAATTCCTAACTCAATTGCTACATTTCTCAAGCCCCTATTGTATACTTCATAATTTCCATTGTTTAATTCTCTTACAGATAACTTTTGATTTTCCAATTTAAAGATGTATGCATAAGGAATTCGAGGGGTATCTGGGAACCCTGCAGCAGCTAATCTCCAGCGAAGATTACTTTCCAAAATATTGATTTCATCAACGGTATCAACTTGAATTTTTCCGCAATATAAAATGCCAGGATATGCAGTTTCGTGGCAATTAAGTCGACCTCGTTCGGCTAAAGTTAGCTTTCCAGTTTTGCCAAATTCTCTTACAAAATTACTACTATAACTCTCATTGCCAACGACATATCCATTAAATGGCTTCCATTGCAAGTTGGTTAATTTTTCGAAATCCTCACCCCATTGCCTGTCTTGCTCTAGTTGTTTTCTATATCTAGTTTGTATTGCAACAATTCTATCGTCTTCATTTGGGAATTTGCCGCGTAAGCTTCCGTCCTTTTCCAAGGAATCCATCAATGCTTTTTGTCTATTTTGAATATTTAGATTAAATTTATTCGCAATATCTTTATCAAATATTTTTCTACATACAGACAAGAATGATGTATAATTTTTTACGTCATCTTTTGTAAGATTGGTTTGAGTGCGACATTTTTCTATTACAGGAATAAAGCCACCAATACTTGTATCTTTAATTTTTTCTATATTTGTACAAGTTAGATTAGCCTCTTTCAGATTGGCATATAGTTCTTCACTAAGATACTGTCTATCTTCTTGTTTGAGTCTTTCAACCAGAGTGGTGCAGGATGCCTCTCTAGCGGCTTTTTCAGCTTTTTTCTTTTCTGCATCAGCCTTCTTCTTGGCTAACACAGCATCGACATTCGCCTGTATTGCCTTGATTTCTTCTTCTTCGGTTCTAGCAACTTTTACTGGTTTCGTTGTCTTAATTTGTTTTGCTGTCTTTGTTTGATCAGCGGATTTTTTAGTGCTTGCTTTGACAGATTCTGTTTTCTGAGTAGTGGGCTTCACTGCTTCAGTAGCTTGCGCATCATCTTGGATGCCTAAGAAATTACGGCTATCAGCCACCATTCCATCAATAGTCGCACATCCGACGGTTATCAATCCTACAGATGCAGCCGTACTCCATATAGCAACTTTTTTTAACATTTCAGATCCTCATAAGAAGATTATGATGATTGTTAGAATGCCTCCTCCCACTATATTTTGTAGATGAGGTTACCCTAACAAAAAAATGTCCGTACGTCGATTGTAGGTGTCGTGTCAATTTTCTTTTGGTGGGTGCTTTGGTGGGTAAATTCATCAAGCACATGTAGATCCCTTATTTCATAAGAAACTTGCGAGGCCTCTCCTCCGCCAGATTCAAATCCGATGCTGTTTTATGCAGCATCGGATTTTTTATTTTCTTCAGAATAATCAGCGAACACCGCCTTACTTCGTCTCCTTGAGTCTCCGCAGATCGCATTCGCATTGGTGGATGTTTTGGTGGGTAAGCTGACGAAAAATCGATATTTTTTCGTTTTCCACGGTCAAGAGAAAGTCTTGTCTAGGTGTACTCAAAAAACTGCCAACTCTAAGCTTCGTCAGTTCCTCGATTAGTCACAAAGCTCGTTCGGTAAAGTCGAAATCTTTAATAAGCTCTTCTGCTAGTAAAGATTTCATGCGTAAACTTTAATAACGCATTCTCTTATTAAAGTATTCGCTGTGAGATGGTGAGCCGCTTAACCTGCTGTCGCCCAAAGATCTGATCGGCCTCTGATGGAAGCAATGCTGGCAATTGGCAAAATTGACCTCTTTGGGGCATAATTTCTCCCTCACAGGAAGAGGAGTGAGCAGACTTCCTTCAAAATCCTGTAAAACGCGGGCGTCGTATAACGGCTATTACCTCAGCTTCCCAAGCTGATGACGAGGGTTCGACTCCCTTCGCCCGCTCCAGCACGCTAGCCCGGCAAAAAAATTGTGCCGGGCTTTTTCGTACTCGGCTTCAGCATTTGGTTCAGGAGGAGATCTCCCATGGCTTCACCCAACCGCCTTATCACGCTCGATACGGAAACGACGGGCCTGGACGCCCAAAACGGCGACCGCATCATTGAAATCGGCTGCGTTGCCATTGAAGGCCGCATGATGCGAAGCACTGATGAACATCATCTGCAGATTTTCGTCAATCCGGAACGCGAGGTACCTGAAGAGGCCGTCGCCATTCACGGCATTACGACGGAATACCTGCAGGACAAGCCGAAGTTTGCCGAAATCGCCGATAAGTTCATTGATTTTGTGAAGGGCTCCACACTCGTCATTCACAACGCAGCATTCGACACCGGCTTTCTCGATATGGAGCTTGGCCGCTGCGGCCGCGGAAAGATTTCTGACTATTGTCAGGTCATTGATACGGTGAAGCTCGCCAAAAAGCTTTTGCCTGGCCGTGCGGTAAGTCTTGACAGTCTCTGCCGTTATTACGAAATCGACAACTCCAACCGTACGCTCCACGGCGCTCTGCTCGACGCGGAGCTGCTCGCTGAGGTTTATCTGTCGCTTTCACGCGGACAGGACACGCTTACGCTCGTCAACGAAGACATTGACAACCTTCCCCCGATGCCTGCCTTCGATGCCAGCATCGTCATTAAGGCCTCGCCCGAAGAGCTCGCTGAACACGAACGCATTCTGGATATTGCAGAAAAGAAGGCCAAGGCAACGCCTGCCTGGCGCAAAACGGCTGAACCCGCAGAAAGCAGCGACGCAGCAGCCAGCGCATAAAAAATCAATCGAAGTCAAGCCGCAAATCGAGGCGCAGGTTTCGTGAAAGCCTGCGCTTTTTTTCAGGCCTTTTTTGTCGACATATTGATATTTGCTGTCGACGCGCCCCGCGCATTCTTTCAACGAATCTTCACGCAAACAACCCGCTACAAGGGTTTCGGCAAATGCGCGTGTTTTTTTATGCCCCGCAGAGATCTGTAAGGCGTTCAAAGTTCTTCGAGCTGATTAAGATGCAAAGCATTGAACCTCACATTTAAGTGACGACGCTCGGACTCCGCATACCGGAAATTTCCGCAATTGAACGCCGCAGCGCCCTTAATCCTTCAACTCAAAAAAGAAGACATTCATCATGCAGTTCAAGAAAATCGTCCTCTGCGCATGCGCTGCCGCCACTCTTGCAATCGGGGCCGCCGCGGCTCAGGCCCGCGACCTGCTTCGCGTCGGCACGGAACCCACCTTTGCGCCGTTTGAATTCCTCGACACGCAGACGAAGGACTACACGGGCTTTGACATGGACCTCATCCGTGCAGTGGGTCAGAAAGCAGGCTTTGACGTGCAGATTCTCAACATGGGCTTTGACGCACTGATCCCGGCTTTGATGACGGGCAATGTTGATGTGGTTGCTGCCGGCGTTTCCATCACGCCGGAACGTCAGAAGCGCGTTGACTTTACGACGCCCTACTACACGTCCGGTCTCTCGATGCTGATCCATCGCACGGACGCAGAAAAGTTCAAGACGTTCGACGACCTGAAGAACCAGCGCCTTGCCGTCCAGATCGGCACGACCGGCGCAGATAAGGCCAAGGACATTCAGGGCGCCAAGGTTTCGAGCTTCAATACGACAAGCGAAGCGTTCATGGATCTGCTCTCGCACAACGCCTCGGCCGTTGTGCTCGACCGCCCCGTGCTCGCCTACTATCTTAAGAATCAGCCCAAGGCTGCCCAGCAGCTCACGATTCCGCCCTACATTGCCGATGCTGAAGAGTTCGGCTTCTGCGTGAAGAAGGGCAACACGGCTCTGCTTGACAAACTCAACAAGGCCTACGCAGAACTCAAGGCTTCCGGCGAAGTCGACAAGATCTACAAGAAGTGGTTCCAGGAATAATTCGAACGATCAAAGCGCCCGTATTTGCGCTTTGTCATTGAATCTTTAACGTATTCCGCACGACGCGGTCGATCGAAAGCCGGTCGACCGCGTTCGTGATACTACATCTGTGTAGAATCCTGCAGCTCATTTCACACTGGCAGCCCGAAGCTGAAATAGAGCACCGCACTCATTCATCAACCCCCATTCATACACCACGAAGGCCATGGAATTTGATTTTTCCCTAATCATCCACAGCATTCCGCTCCTTCTGCGAGGCGCAGGTCTGACGCTTGAAATTACGGCCCTTGCCGTGGGCCTGGGCCTCCTGATCGGTCTCGTTGCGAGCCTTGCTCAGCTTTCCAAGTCCCCGCTCCTGCGTCTTCCCGCCAAGGTCTACGTCGACTGCATCCGCGGCACGCCGCTCCTCATTCAGATCTTCATCATCTACTTTGCGCTGCCCAATATCATCGGCCACCGCATTGACCCGTTTATCGCAGCCGTTACCGCCTGTTCGCTTAACTCCGGCGCATACATTGCCGAAATCTTCCGCGGCGGCATTCAGTCCATCTCTCAGGGGCAGTTCCGTGCCGGTCTTTCTCTCGGCATGACCTACGGACAGACCATGCGCTACATCGTGCTGCCGCAGGCCTTTAAGCGCATCATTCCGCCGCTCGGCAATGAATTCATTGCCATGCTGAAGGATTCGTCCCTCGTTTCGGTAATCGGCTTTGAAGAACTCACGCGCTCCGGGCAGCTCATCATTGCTGAGACCTACGGCACGCTTGAAATTTGGACCTGCGTTGCCATCATCTACCTCACGCTCACGCTCACGATTTCGCGCTTCGTCGCTGCGCTTGAAAAGCGTTTCCGCAAGTCCGACGATCGGTGACCCTCCTTTAATTTCGTTTTGGATATCGAGCGAATAAAAAAAATAAAGACTGTTGCGCTTGCACGTCGCTCGCTCGATGTCTAAAATGCCCGCTTTCACGGCTCGAGTCACAACGCTCGTGTCCGCAAGTTCTTTCATCTTTGACAGGAATATCCATGTCTGAACTGACCAAGTCTGAGATCGTTGCTAAGTTCCAGCGCGCCGAAGGCGATACCGGCTCTCCTGAAGTCCAGGTCGCTCTTCTCACGGCCCGCATCAACCACCTTACCGAGCACTTCAAGGTGCACGCCAAGGATCACCACAGCCGCCGCGGCCTGCTTCGCATGGTTTCGCGCCGCCGCAAGCTCCTTGACTACCTCAAGCGCACGGACCTCAACGCCTACCGCAAGCTGATCGATACGCTCAGCCTCCGCAAGTAAGCGAGAAAGAGTTTCACCTGACCACGGCCTGCCGATTTTCGACAGGCCGTAGTCGCATCTATAACCCCTTGTCCAATCGTTGACGAAATACCCCTTCATCTCCAATCGCCTTCGAATGCGCGTTGCGATTTGAGTGCTCTTGGGAACCTTGAGAACCCTCAGACCGCAGCGTGCCGCAGGAATTTTCTGATATGCAGTAATCCTGCGGTGAAGACCGGACATGAAGACGTCAGCGAAAGGACTTTCTTCAGAAGGAAACATTCCCGATGACGATGTTCAATAAGACCACTCAGAGCTTCCGTTTCGGCGATCATGACGTGACGCTCGAAACCGGTGAAATCGCTCGCCAGGCCACCGGCGCCGTTATCTGCCGCATGGATGACACGGTCGTTCTCGCGACGGTCGTCTGCAAGAAGGAAGCCAAGCCCGGTCAGGACTTCTTCCCGCTTACCGTTGACTACATTGAAAAGACCTACGCAGCCGGCCGCATCCCCGGGGGCTTCTTCAAGCGCGAAGGCCGTCCCTCCGAAAAGGAAACGCTGACGAGCCGTCTGATCGACCGTCCGATCCGCCCGCTCTTCCCGGACGGATTCTTCAATGAAGTGCAGGTCATCATTCACGTTCTCTCGGCCGACCCGGCTGTTGATCCGGACATTCCGGCCATGCTCGGCGCATCCGCCGCCCTCGCCGTTTCCGGCATCCCCTTCCGCAGCCCGATCGGCGCCTGCCGCGTGGGCTACATCGACGACAAGTTCGTCGTGAATCCCACGACCGAACAGCTCAAGACCTCGCGCCTTGATCTCGTGGTTGCCGGCACCCAGCGCGCCGTGCTGATGGTTGAGTCTGAAGCCGACATCCTCCCGGAAAAGACGATGCTCGACGCCGTGGTCTTCGGCCACCGCGAAATGCAGGTCGCCATCAATGCGATCAACGAACTCGTTGCCCAGGCCGGCAAGCCCGCCTGGGATTGGCAGCCCGCCCCGAAGAACGAGGCGCTCATTGCCCGTATCGTCGAAATCGCCGACAAGGGTCTCCACGAAGCCTATGCCATCCGCTCCAAGCAGCCGCGCACTGAAAAGCTCCGCGAGGTTTATGCCCTCGTCGAGCAGACGCTCGCTGCCGATGCTGAAGCCGCCGGCACGGAAGCACCCGATGCCAATGAAGTGAACGGCATCCTCTTCGAACTCGAAGCCCACCTCGTCCGCTCGCAGATTCTCGCCGGCGAACCCCGCATCGACGGCCGCGACACCCGCACGGTTCGCCCGATTGAAATCCGCCAGGGCGTGCTCCCGCGCACCCACGGCTCCGCGCTCTTCACCCGCGGTGAAACGCAGGCTCTCGTCACGACCACCCTCGGCACGAAGCAGGATGAACAGATCATTGACGGTCTTTGCGAAGAACAGCACGACCGCTTCATGCTGCACTACAACATGCCTCCGTTCGCAACCGGTGAAACGGGCCGCGTCGGCAGCCCCAAGCGCCGCGAAATCGGCCACGGCCGTCTCGCTAAGCGCGCCCTGAAGGCAGTTCTGCCCTCGCCCGAAGAGTTCCAGTACACGCTTCGCGTTGTTTCTGAAATCTGTGAATCGAACGGCTCCTCGTCGATGCTCGATGCCGGCGTGCCGCTTAAGGACTACGTTGCCGGTGTGGCCATGGGCCTCATCAAGGAAGGCAACCGCTTCGCCGTGCTCACCGACATCCTCGGCGACGAAGATCACCTCGGCGACATGGACTTCAAGGTGGCCGGCACTGAAAACGGTGTCACGGCGCTCCAGATGGACATCAAGATCGAAGGCATCACCCCCGAAATCATGCAGGCTGCGCTCGCTCAGGCTCACGACGGCCGTCAGCACATCCTCAGCCGCATGCATGAAATGGCCGGCGGCGGCGCCAAGGAGCTCTCTGACTTTGCTCCGCGCATGATTTCCTTCAAGATCAATCCGGAAAAGATCCGTGACGTGATCGGCAAGGGCGGCTCCGTTATCCGCGCCCTTACGGAAGAAACCGGCACGACCATCAACGTGGAAGACGACGGCATGGTCACGATTTCTTCGCCCGATATGGCCCGCGTTGCTGAAGCCCGCCGCCGCATCGAAGAAATCACCGCGGAAGTGGAAGCCGGTCAGATCTACGAAGGCACGGTTACGCGCCTCCTCGACTTCGGCGCCATCGTTCAGCTCCTCCCGGGCAAGGACGGTCTCCTTCACATCAGCCAGATTGCCAACGAACGCGTCAATGCTGTTTCTGACTACCTCAAGGAGGGTCAGAAGGTCCGCGTCAAGGTTATCGAAGCCGATGAAAAGGGCCGCGTGCGTCTTTCCATGAAGGCGCTTCTGCGCGAAGAAGGCGAAAACAAGTAAGGCATCTGTCGCCGCGGGTGTTCTTTTAAGGACACCCGCATGAGCGACGGCTGCGCTTGGCGCCGGTACGGATGCTTTTCCGCGCCTTCCCTGCTAAGGGGGAAAATGCGGGAAAACGCCTGCCGGCGTTCGCCGCTTTCCGGAAGCTGAGAAAGCGCCCTTTAAGGACCTTTCAACGTTTAAGCGGCTAAAATCCCCTTCAACCTACTGAAACAACGCTCTAGCACCGCAGAATTTATCTGCGGCAGCCATCGAGGACCAGAACAAGCACTATGCGCGACCGCATCGTCATTGCCAATTGGAAGATGAACGGCTCACGGGAGGCCAATGCCCGTTGGACGGACGAATTTCTTTCGTCTCCCCAACCCGCCTGCCGAACCGTCGTCTGCGCCCCCTTCGTTTATTTGGGAGAGCTTGCGCTGCGTGCGCTCGGCACCCATCTTGAAGTCGGCGCCGAAGATGTCAACGAAAATCCCGCGGGCGCCTTCACCGGCGAAATTTCCGCCGGGATGCTTCACGACATCGGCATGAGCTGCGCCATCGTCGGTCACTCGGAACGTCGGACCCTTTACGGTGAAACCGATAACCGCGTGGCCATGAAAGCGCTGGCGTTGGTCAAGGCGGGCTTGAAGCCGGTGGTCTGCGTGGGCGAAACGCTCGAAGAGCGGGAAACCGGCGCAACGCCTTCCGTCATTCTTCGTCAGCTGAATGCCGTCCTCACCATCGTGCGTCCTGAGGATCTTCTCGCTGTTGCTTATGAACCCGTTTGGGCCATCGGCACCGGCAAGACCGCTACGCCTGAAATCGCTCAGTCCGTCCACGCGCTCATCCGCACTCGGCTCGTTGAAGTGTCTCCCAAGGGCGGCGCATCAACGCCGATTCTCTACGGCGGAAGCGTCAAGCCTGAAAATGCTCATGAACTCTTTGCGCAGCCCGACATTGACGGCGCACTGGTTGGCGGAGCAGCGCTAAAGGCTTCCAGCTTCCTCGTAATCGCCAACGCGTTCTGATTCCGTTTTCCCATCAACCCCATTTCCACACCTTCCATAAAGGTTTCTTTCACCATGCATTTCCTGCTTAGCATCGCGCTCGTTCTGCAGATCATTTCGGCCGTGGTCGTTATCGTCCTCGTGCTGATGCAGCACGGCAAGGGCGCCGACCTCGGCGCCGCGTTCGGCAGCGGCGCCTCGGGCTCTGTTTTCGGGGCCACCGGCAGCGCCAACTTCCTCTCGCGTTCGACGGCCATCGCCGCTACGGTCTTCTTCTGCTCGACGATCGCCCTGACCCTCGCGTCCGGCGCTTTCAACAAGCGCTCCGCACAGCCCGAAGGCGGCGTTCTTTCGACCATTGAACAGCCTGCATCCCAAGAACAGGGGATGGCTGGTGATGCCAATAAGTCCCCCGTTAACCAAATTCCCAGGTAAAATCTTTTTCCTCTGCTGATGAACGCCTCAGTTCAAAAATAAATCAGCAGAAAACAACTTGATCAGGCCGCGGTCGTGGCGAAATTGGTAGACGCACTACTTTGAGGGGGTAGCGGAGCAATCCATATGAGTTCAAATCTCATCGACCGCACCAAGTTTCGTTGGGGTATCGCCAAGTCCGGTTAAGGCAGTGGATTCTGAATCCACCATTCGTAGGTTCGAATCCTACTACCCCTGCCAGGTCTCTCTGATGAAGCTGTTGAAAAAAAAATCTGAACGGAATTCGCGGTCGTGGCGAAATTGGTAGACGCACTACTTTGAGGGGGTAGCGGAGCAATCCATATGAGTTCAAATCTCATCGACCGCACCAAGTTTCGTTGGGGTATCGCCAAGTCCGGTTAAGGCAGTGGATTCTGAATCCACCATTCGTAGGTTCGAATCCTACTACCCCTGCCACGAAACCATAAAAGGCTGAGTTTTTCCAAACTCAGCCTTTTTCTTTGCTGCCTTTCTTTGCTGCCTTTTCTTGGGCCAATCGCTTGGAGAAATCAAATTAAAGATTCCCGGCCAATCGAGCAGACCTTCCTTTGAAAGCGGTTTAGAAATTCGCTCAATTCGTCCGCAATCAGCTGCCCGACTCGCGTCAAAGCAGCCGATTGCTGAGGCCTAAAACTGCAGTAAAGCAGCAGCGAAACACTGTATTCGCTTTTTCATTAGGCGGTTATTTCATCGCGCCCGGCAGAATGAGCGAGCGGACATCCACCGCCTTTTCCATCATGCCGTTGTCGATGAGGAACTGCTGATCAGCGGCAAGCCCCTTGACGTCAGCTTCAGTCAGGACGTCATAAAAGCCCGACCAGTCATAGAGCTTCTCAGCATTTTCAATGGAAATGCCCTGCTCTTTTGCTCCCATGGCGAGCGCTTCAGCCTTGTGTTCGCGAATCCACTTCAAAGCAGCGCGATTCGTTGCAACCACGCGTTCGTAAGCTTCCGGATACTGGTCAACAAAAGCCTGGCGGACTGCCATCACGAGATTAGGTTCGACGAGTCCTTCGCACGTCGTAATCGTTTTGGCGCCTTCTGCGTTTGCCTTAATAATGAGGCCAGCAGCGACCAGCCCCGCGTCAGCCGAACCGGAGAGCACCGCCGTCATGGCCTTAGCAGGATCCATGCTGATGAAGTCCACGTCCTTGATGGTCATGCCTTCCTTCTTGAGCGCTGCCACGAGGAGCTGATGGAGCACCGTGCCCTTAGGTCCTACGACCTTCTTGCCTTTGAGATCCTTGATGGAATAGTCCGTGCCGGGTTTGCCGATGATGGCAAAGATCTTCTGCGGGTGACCCACACCGGAAGCAATACGGATGGGGTTGCCGGCACCGGCAGCCATCAGCACGCTGGCCGTATTCATGACCGCGGAGAAATCTAGGTCGCCAGACGCCATAGCCTGACCCTGAATGGCACCCGAATTAATGACGCGCCAGTTGATCTTGACGCCTTCGGCCTTGAAGGCATCTTCGAGCATCCCGCGCTCCTTCATCACAATGTTCTGCAGATTGAAGGGCGATTTCACATAGGTGATCGAAATGCTCTCAGGCATCTTCGGAGCAGCCTGAACTGCAGACATGCCGGTTAAGCACAGTCCGGCCGCGACGGCCGCCGCGGCAAAAAGGTTTTTAAGCTTCATAACATGAATCCTTTTTCATCAATCTCCGCTCCTTCGTCTCTTTAGCGCTCAGAAACAGAAATGCGTCTTCTTTGCAGACGAGGAGCTCGTTGAGGCACATTCTGACACCGCCATGAGGAAAGCGGCAGTTTTACGGCTCACTCAAAGGGGACTGCGCCCAACCGTGCTGAATAAAACTCACGGTCAGCGGAAAGCATTGTTATGAAACCCCCTCCTTCGTTTTGCCGCCTTCCTGAAGAGACCGGATGCTTACACGCGTTTACGGTTGAACTAACAGATTGTTTACAGATTTTCCGTGTTGTTCTGATAACACAAGCTCAATTAAGGGTTTTCGCGCCATATACCAGTTTTCCAAATTTGCCGGCAAACAATCTAGTAGAAAGCCAACCATAGGGATAACCCCCCCCCTATGTTTTCTCGACATTTAGGATGCCCTGAGTGCTTGTGCACAACTCTTCGACTTCATTCGAAACCGTTGAGTCAACCAGAAAACTCTTGGAGTACTCCCTAAATGAATCGCACTTATAAAGTTGCCAAGTCACTCACACGCGGCGTCGTCGTGACGAGCGAAAAGGCTTCTTCCTATCAGGGCAAGGCTGTGAAGACGGTTATTGCTGCCGCGGCGGCACTCGTTGCCGGCTCTGCTATTGCAGCCCCGTCCTATGTTGCCCCCAGCGACAGCATCACACCGTTGGTGAATACCGGCATCACTGAGCTCGAAGACCTGAATAAGAATGCAGAAACGGTCTGGAAGCATACAGAAGTCAATCAAGCCACGGAAAATTTCTTCAACACAACCGACGACTTCTCCTTTGATAAGACGCTTTGGATTGTTGGTGACATTAAGAAGGCTGCAGGTAGTACGGACGCCTACGTTAAGGATTTTCACGCGAACGGCCTGTGGCTTGATGGAGCAGACAAAACTGGTATCAACACCGGCACGATCTATGTCACGACGGCCAACGATGCACAGTATTGGCAGGTGAAGGCAATGGGCTCCAACGCCGGCACCATTGTCAATAAAGGCACCATCATTGCTAAAAATGCTGTGGCAATGGCATTGGGTTCCAAGCAAGCTACAAAAAAACTGCAGAACGACGGCCTCATCGTTGTTGAAGATCAGGGCCGCGGTCTCGAACTTGGCGGCGGTGCAAATGTTACCGGATCTGCTGTAAACAACGGCCGCATCGTCGTTGGTGCACCAGCCAAGGGAGCTGCTGAGATCGGTGCCGTCTACATTGGCGACGGTTCTGTGAACAACACCTTCACAAACAACAAGGGTGCTTCCATTGAAGCGGCTGATGCTGGGTATGCCATTTACTTTGGTGAAGGCTCAGACAACACGGCTACCCTCAAAAGCGGATCTCTGACGCAGGGGGATATTGTTGTTAACTCCTCCACATCAAATGCTGCATCTACCAGCAATATCAACATTGAAAAAGACGCCTCCGTTACAGGCGATGTCATTGTTAAGTTCGGTACTGCTTCACTTACCGGTGCCGAAGGCGCTGCTGTTGACGGCGATCTGATTGCTGCTGCAGGTGATGCTACTGTTGCTGAGGAACTGACGTTCAAGAACGTTACAGTCGGCACTGCTGCTGTTGAAAAGACGAATACGACTCCTGCAGTCGCAGCATCCAAAGGTTCGGTTACCGTCAGTGGTGAGCTCTATGCTGATACCGTCACGCTGAACACCACTGACTCTGTGTTCACTAACAATGGCTATACCGAACTGGGCACGGTCACGTTTGCGAAAGCTTCGACAGCAGGGGCAAGCACGCGCGACACTTCGGCCAATGGTTTCGTGAATCATGGCGATGCTGTGATCGAAAAGCTGGTCTTCGTGAATGGTTCTGACGTATTCACGAACGGCACAAATGGCTCCGTTGAAATCGGAAGCGTTGTTGTGCCTCTTAACAGCGACGGCGGCGAAGTTACATTGACCGGCGTAACGAATCAAGGCAAGGTCTACACTGACCTGAAGAATGTTGCAGCCAAAGATGAAGACGGCAAGTGGGGAGCCACTGCATTCGGCACGGCGCTGAAAGACTCTTCGATTCTTGATGAATCCATTACCAGTGACGTTACCCTTGACGAATACAAGGAAATCATCGGTGTTCTGGGCAATGGGGTCGCGCTGCACAGCGCCAACATCACGACCAAGGATGGCGGCGCAATTTCTCTGGACGATGCCAACAAGGTTGGTTCGGGTGACTTTGGCCACGCAGAAGTTGCGGGGACTTACAAATCTGATAAGCCTAACTTCAGTACGAACACCCAAATTTCGAAAGACCTTTCGTTTGGCTCCTTCACCTTCACGCCGGCTGCTGAAGACACCCCCGCCATCACTTCTGCAGCATTGGGTCATGCTACGAACAAGATTACGCTGCGTGGCGACAAGAACGGCAATGTGATCAATGGCGTCAAGAGTGATGTCGCTGTAACGCTCACCAATGTTAACTTCGGCGCTGAAGAAGAAGACCGCGGTGCGCTCCAGAATGACATCGTCATCGCCGGCAATACTAAGGTTGTGGGCTCCTTCACGGCACGTGATGTGCAATTAGATAACTCTGGCGCCCTCACTGTTGAAGGCAACTTCACTGTTGATCAGCTCTCGAAGGCTGCCAATGCTTCTTCTGGCGCAGCCACTGTGCAGGAATTCGGCACGCTGACCGTTCTCGGTGAAAAGCTCCCCGCTGGTACCGACGGAAAACCTGCTGCTGATCAAACACTTCAGATTGGTGATGCTGCTATTACGGTAACGGCCAATGCTGATGATGCCGGCGCATACGGCAGCATGCTGGTTGCAGGCAACTACACCGCTGCAGCCAGCGCCTACCACGAAGCGCATGAAGAAGAAAACGTTGTCTACGTTGGTCAGGCTACGACCTTCAATGGCACGGTTGCCTTCAACAAGAGCAATACGTCAGTTCAGAACGCCGTCGTGATCGATATGGCGGGTCTTGCCGCTGATACGTCGTACAAGGCTGTGACTGCCAACAAAGACGGTGTCACGACTGATCACCAAATTGTCAACGGCACGGCTCTTTCTGCCGACAAACTTGTTATCAACAATCTTCAGGCGGTGTCGCATGACTCCCTGAAATATGATGAAGAAAACAAGGTTTGGACGGCGCTTGTGGGTAATGTAACTGCAGGCACCAACGTTGATGTCGGTTCTCTGTTCTTTAATTCGACATATGCCGCTGGCGTTCTGACCTTCAATACGGATAAAGAACTCCTTGCTGATATTCGTTCACTCGGATTGAATACGGCCGGCCAGATTGCTTTGTCGACGGAAAACCTTCAATTTAACCAGAATGCCGTAGCCGACAAGATCATCTTTGGTCTTGAAGAATTGGTGACTCCTTCCGAAAACGTTCAGCAGACCCTTAAAGCTGAAGCTGAGAAGTTAGGCCTGACGCTGGACTTTGAAAGTGGCGATTATGAGCTTAAGATTGCTGACACCAATGCCCAGATTGATCCCACCAATGCCGACCAAGTCGCTTTCGACCAGAAAGTCCAAGGCGTGATGGATGGACTCCTCACTCAGCTTATCAATGCTGAAAATGCCTCCACGAACATGGCTGCTCTGGGCGGCGCGTTCACGACGGCGCTCGACATCAATGATCA
>ENA-OROR01001455-OROR01001455.1-human-gut-metagenome-genome-assembly--contig:-NODE-1455-length-15252-cov-3.695861_pt1 | contig 15252 bp, 10 predicted proteins | sample MGYA00242135_ERZ509060 | MGnify/ENA primary metagenome ERZ509060 (study PRJEB26280, sample SAMEA2338742) | human gut metagenome | biome: human gut; feature: human-associated habitat; material: faeces... | reverse complement strand
ACCTGAACCGTCCGACCGGATCGTTCCTGTTCCTCGGCCCCACCGGTGTGGGCAAGACCGAACTGGCCAAGGCGCTCGCCGACTTCCTGTTCGACGACGAGAAGGCCATGGTCCGCATCGACATGTCCGAATACATGGAGAAGGCTTCGGTCTCGCGCCTGATTGGCGCGGCGCCGGGCTACGTGGGCTACGAGCAGGGCGGCCAGCTGACCGAGGCCGTGCGCCGTCGCCCGTATTCCGTGGTGCTGTTCGACGAGGTCGAGAAGGCCAACCCGGAGATCTTCGACGTGCTGCTGCAGGTACTTGACGATGGTCGCCTGACCGATGGCCAGGGAAGGACCGTGGACTTCAAGAACACGATCCTGATTATGACCTCTAACCTCGGCTCGCAGTTCCTCGTGAACGAGGACATGGACGCCGACGCCAAGAAAAAGGCCGTGATGGACGCTGTCCACATGAACTTCAAGCCGGAGTTCCTGAACCGTCTGGACGACATCGTCATGTTCCACCCGCTTACGCGCGAGGAGCTTGGCGGCATCGTGGATATCCAGGTGGCTGGCGTGTCCCAGCGTCTGACCGATCGCCGCATCACGCTGGACGTCACCGACTCGGCTCGCGAATGGCTGGCCAACACCGGTTACGACCCGGCTTATGGCGCTCGTCCGCTGCGCCGCCTGGTACAGACCGAAGTGGGCGACCAGCTGGCCCGTATGCTGCTGGCCGGCAAGGTCCACGACGGTGACACCGTGCTCGTCGACCAGACCGGCGGCGAACATCTGGAGCTCTCCGCTTGGGCGAGCGACCAGATTGTCTCCGACAATCCGGACGTGAGCGTGGACAACGTCACCGAAGACAAGTGATAATCACTGGCTCCCCTCTCTGAGCAAAGCTATGAGCGAAGCTGACTGAGGGGAGTTCGGGCTGGCGAGCTTCACTATATTGGCTCTCCTCTGAGGAGGAGAGCCTTTTCGCTACCATGGTGCTGAACTTCATACGAGGAGGGCCAGTGACTGGACGATTCGCGCCGACGCCGTCGGGGCGCATGCATATCGGCAACGTGTACGCCATGTTGGGTGCATGGCTTTCGGCCCGCTCGCGTGGCGACCGCATGCTGATGCGTATCGAGGACGTGGACAAGCCGCGTGTGGTCGCCGGTGCGGACCAGCTCATGATGGATGACCTGCATTGGCTCGGCCTCGACTGGGATGGCGAACCGATGTTCCAATCCCAGCGCACTGAACGATACGAATACGCTCTCGAATGCCTGCGCTCGCAAGGTGTGCTGTACCCCTGTTTCTGCTCGCGTGCCGACATTCGCGCCGCCTCGGCCCCCAACGAGGGCGACGGCTTCATGGTGTACCCCGGCACGTGCCGCCGCCTGCTGCACGACCATCCCGACGAGGTCCGTGCCCGTTTGGTTCGCGGCGACCAGCATTCCATCCGTATCGCCATGCCGGAATCGGCAGCGGGAGAAAAGCAACGTACAGTGCCTGACGATTCCGCTGCGCTGTCGGGAGCCGTGCCGCCGGAACAGCAGGGCGATGCCGGAATCGTTGATGGTGTCGCATGCTTTAACGACCGTGTCTATAGTCCACAGCACTACGATTTGGCCCGCGAGGTAGGCGATTCCGTGATTCGCCGAGCCGATGGACTGTTCGGCTATCAACTGGTCGTGGTCGTGGATGACCTCGATATGGGTGTTGATGATATCGTGCGCGGCCGTGATCTGCTGCGCTCCACCGCGCTGCAAATGTGGATTCGCCAGTGTCTGTTGGCTGGCGGCTTTGAGCCGGAATGCGGCAACACGGAAAAGCCTCTCGCCGAGCACCCCGAGTATGCGCACCTGCCGCTTATCGACAATGCGGCCGGCCGGCGTTTAGCCAAGCGCGAACGTTCGCTGGATATGGGAGCCTTGCGCGCCCGCAACGTAACCCCCGAGCAAATCATCGGATACTGCGCCTGGCTGCTGCGTCTGCAACCCACTCCAATTCCTTGCAAACCCGCCGATCTGCTGGCAGATTTCAGCTGGGAGCCACTGCGCGCCAACCACCTGGACCGCGCGCTGAAACCGGATGATCCAACCACTCCACAATGGCTGGCAGAAGCGTTAGGCTAGAGGCAGCCCAACAGGAAGGATTCCAATGTCGTCGAAGCTCTGGAGAAACGTGGCGCTGGCAGGCGTGGCCGCCGCCGGTGCTGCCGTGTGGGCCGTGGCCCCGCGCACGTTCAATGACAAGCGTCGTAATTTCGTGCCCTCCATTCCGGAGGTATGGTATGCCCATCGTGGCTTGCATGATGCGGGTTCTGGTTTGGTCGGCTATACCGATATCGCTGATTATGGTGGGGATAATCCGGTTAGCGCCCAAGCCGATACCACTGAGCGATCCATCGCCGAAAACGATGATTATGTGTCGCTTGCCCGTCGCATGGCTGTCAAGGCCGGCTACGGCAGTGCGGATATGACCGGTCCGATTGCTCCCGAAAACTCGCTGGCCGCGTTCGCCGCCGCCTGCGAGGCTGGCTATGGCATCGAACTCGACGTGCAGCTTACGCTCGACGGCCAAGTGGTCGTGGTCCATGACGCCGATTTGTTGCGCGTGGCCGGCGATCCGCGCCGCATCGAAGACCTGACTTACGACGAACTCGCCCGTATTCCGCTCTTCCCGAACGGCGAGTCAGGCGATTTGAAGGCCGAACCGTTGCCGGGTGCCGACGCGAACCCGCCGCTGGTGGTCACGCCGTCCGCCGCGCCGAAGGGGTACTACCAGCATGTGCCGCTGTTCTCCGATGTGCTGGACGTGGTGGCCGGCCGGGCTCCGCTGATTGTGGAATACAAGTTCAGCAACAACAGGGCTTGGGATGAGCGTAGCGAAGAGCTCATGGAAAAGGGCCACGCCTTGCTTGAGGCGTATGACGGCCCGTACGTGATCGAATCCTTCCACCCGGGCGCGGTGAATTGGTACAAGGAGCATCACCCTGAGGTATGCCGCGGTCAGCTGAGCTGGCCGGCGAAGCTGAGCAAGAATGGTGCGGCTGAATGGGCCGCCGGCTTACTGGCGTTCGACTGGCTGTCTCGTCCTGATTTCGTGGCTTATGACTGGACCGGTGGCGCTTCGCCGCAAGTCAAGCTCGCTCGTTCGATGGGTGCGATGCCGGTTTCATGGACCGTGCGCAGCAGCGATGAACTCGCCCAGTGCGCCCCCTACTTCGACCGCCACATCTTCGAAGCGTTCGTCCCCGACGCAGTGTGAGGTTGAGGGCGTTATTGATGCGCCCATGGGGTGGTTACAGGCTCATCGGGCGGTAACTTGCCCATGGGGCGGTTTGAAGAATATGTGAAACCGCGGAATTAAGCCATTTTGGCATACCGCCCCATGAGGATTTTGCCGCCTCATGGGGCAATTACCGCCCCATGGGGGATTTCCCGCCCCATGAGGTATGGCGTTTTACTTGTGATACGGCTCGCCAGCGTTGATTTTATAAGCGCGATAGATCTGCTCCAGCAGAATCACGCGCATAAGCTGATGCGGGAACGTCATCTTCGAGAAACTCAGCAGAAAATCAGCACGACGCAGAATCGCGTCGTCAAGGCCGATTGAACCGCCGATGACCAGCTGAATATGGCTGGTGCCACGCAATCCAAGGTCGTTGATTTTGGCGGCCAATTCTTCACTGGACAGCTGCTTGCCATTGATGGCAAGGGCAATAACAAACGCGCCGTCCTTCAGATGCTTGGCGATGCGTTCGCCTTCTCTGGCCTTGATCTGTCGGTCAACGCCTTCGGAGGCATGGTCAGGCGTTTTCTCATCTGCCACTTCAATGATGTTGAGCTTGCAGTAGCGCGAAAGTCGCTTGGAATACTCGTCAATGGCGTCGCGAAGGTAACGCTCCTTCACGCGCCCCGGCGCAATAATGTCGATTTGCATAGATGTTCCGTTATGTTGGCTCCCCTCGGGGAGGGGAGCCAGGGAAATCAGTCAATTACGCCATAGAGACGGTCACCGGCGTCGCCGAGTCCCGGCACGATGTAGCACTTGTCGTTAAGACGTTCGTCGACCGCGCACACCACGACCTTGAAGTCGATGGACGGGTCGATGTGCTCCTCGACGTACTTGATGCCTTCGGGGGCCGCGATGATGTTGATCGCGGTCACGTCCTTGGCGCCGCGCTCGGCCAGGTAGTGCGTGGCGGCGACCAGCGTTCCGCCGGTGGCGAGCATCGGGTCGATGAGGAAGCACTGGCGGCCGGACAGGTCCTCGGGCAGACGGTTCGCGTACGTCACCTGCTGGGTGGGGTGCTCCTCGTCGCGCTTCATGCCCAGGAAGCCGACTTCAGCAGTCGGAATCAGGCGGGTCATGCCGTCGAGCATGCCCAAGCCAGCGCGCAGCACCGGCACGATGATCGGGCGCGGGGAGGCGAGCTTCTTGCCGGTCATCGGGGCGACCGGCGTCTCGATCGGCGCGGCCACCACGGACAGGTTGCGGGTGGCCTCGTAGGCCTCAAGCATCACGAGTTCGGAGACGAGCTCGCGGAAGGTGGAGGAGGGGGTGTTCTTGTCGCGCAGCACGGTGAGCTTGTGCTCGACCAGCGGATGATTCAAAACATGGAGTTCCATGATTCCCAGCCTAGTCCAAGTTTGCCGACCTGCCGAATTGGTAATGGCGCGGCTTGCTTATCGGATTGGATTTGTGGGTGATTCGACTTTTTGCTGCGATAGGCCAGTTGCAGCAGGACAATGCCCTGTCCGTGCCGAGATCTGCCTCTGATACCTCTGAGAGGGTAAAGCGTAAAAAACAACACGGTGTAAAACAGGGAATGAAACTGGTGTAAAACCGGGAATGAGATAGGTGTAAAATCGGGAATGAAACTGGTGTAAAATCTATATTGTTAGAACGATAGAACTGGGAAAGGCTGCAATATGAACGATTTGAGTGGTCGCGATGGTACCTTGACCAGGCCTGATTATCGTTCACGCGTGGTAGATAGCAGATTAAGTAAACTGCTCAAGGCGTTCGGTGCAGTGGAAATCGTTGGGCCGAAATGGTGCGGCAAGACATGGACCGCGCTCTCCCGGTCTCGAAGCGTTGATCGTCTGGATGATGTGGCAGTTTTCGCGGCCGCCCAAACCGATCCTGCATTGGTGCTGATGGGGGAGGAGCCCCATCTGGTGGACGAATGGCAAGATGTACCGCAAATTTGGGATGCCGCTCGTCGCCATATAGATGACAATGCGAACCGCAAGGGGCAGCTGATTCTTACAGGTTCGGCTATTCCAAAGGATCGTGACGCCATTCATCACAGCGGCACTGGTCGCATTGCTCGTCTGCGCATGTGGCCCATGAGCTTGGCTGAATCCGGAGAATCCACGGGCGCGGTCAGCCTATCCGATTTGTTCGAGGGGAAATTCGAGCCTGCCGAATGCAATACGAGTATCGAAGACATCGCCAGATGGTGTTGCCGTGGCGGATGGCCCGCGAATCTTGAGCTAGACGATGAATTCGCCTTGGAAATCCCGGGCGAATATATCGCAAGTGTGCTGGATATCAGCGTGCCGAAGATGAAGAAGAATCCTGAAACTGCACGAGCTTTGATGCGAGCTCTTGCCGTGAACATCTCGCAGGCACCAAAATATGCGACGCTGGCTGCGGATATGGCATATGGCGATGAGCGGCGTGAGCCGGATACGCAGACGGTGAAGAGCTATTTGGAAATGTTCAAGGACTTGTACCTTCTGACGGATTTGGAGGGTTGGGAACCGCCACTCCGCGCAAAGAGTCGTGTGCGAACCAAGCCCAAGCGATATTTCGTGGATCCTTCGTTGCCTGCTGCGGTTTTAGGTGCCGCGCCGAATACTCTGATGCGCGATACACAGACGCTCGGCGATCTGTTTGAAACGCTGTGCATTCGTGATTTGAATGTATATCTGTCGGCTATGCCGGGTGCCGGGAATCGCATTGCGTATTACCGCGATGACAAGGGGCTTGAAGTTGATGTCATTATCGAGTTGTCTGACGGCAGGTGGGGTGCCATCGAAATAAAACTCAGTGACCTTAAGGTGAACGATGACAATGCGGATAAGCTCAAATCCTTCCGCAACAAAATCTGCGGCAATCCCATGGCTCAGGTCCGAGACCCCGAATTCATGATGTTCCTTACCGGCCGAGGTGGGAAGGCCTATCGCCGCAATGACGGCATACTGGTCGTGCCCATCGCAACGCTCGGGGCGTGAATCTGGTAAAAGAAAAGAAGCGCCGAACCGCGAAAGCGCCTGTCGGCGCAAGGGCCGCTCGCGGCGGCAAAAAATGGAGCCCGGGGCTTAAGCACGGTCCGACGCGGATACTCAGTATAGCTTGCGATGGGGCTCGCCGCGCCGGGGGAGGTGTGGTGTTGGCTGGTAGCTGATTGTTGGGGTGCGGTTGGTGGGTTTCTCCCTCAGTCATGGGCATCGCCCGTGACAGCTCCCTCATCAGAGGGAGCCTGGAGCGGGGTTACTCCAACCGTCCGCGACGCCAGAGGTTGGCACCGTGTTGGAAATCCTTGGCGGTGGCCATGAGGCTGCCGGCGGTGTGCATAAGGCGGGCGGCTTTGGTGCGCACGGCCTTCTCATCGGCATCCGAGGAGAAGCCGCCGTTGGCCTCGGCCCGGGTCACCATGCGCCGCGCCTCCACGCGCAAGCCCAACGCCACCACATCGGTAAACGCCGCCGCACGCTCAAGCGCCACGGCAAAATCGCCCACAAAAGCACCGGAGAGAATCGAATCGGCCAATCGCACGATGTCATCTTCACTGGGAGCCTGATCCACGCCGGCGATGGCGGAGGCGGTAGTGGCCACCGGCTCACCCAAGCGCCACAGATGCGCGATCGAGTCGCGATTCGATCGCATCCACGTACGCAACATATACAGTCGCCACAGCACACCAGGCAGCGAATCCGGCTCGGTATCGCTCCATAGTTCGGCGATTTCATCCACGCCGACCGTCTCCACCAACGTGAGCACCCGCTCAACAACCGCCGGGTCTTCGCTATGGCGCACACGATCCAGCAATGCGGCAGCAGACAGATGACTCATCTCGCTCAACGCCTGCGGGTCCATGCCACCGGCCAATCCATCGGCCACAGCCGGGTCGAGCTGAGCCGGGCGCGAGGGGCGTGAAGAACCCATGCGAGCAGGTCCGAATGCCGCTCCGGCCGCACGCAACGAGCCGAAGCCCGGGCCCAGACTGCCGGCGGCACCATTGTGCGCGGCATGAGCTGCAGCGGCAGCGGCCGAGGAGTTGGATGAATCAGGAAATGCGGGTCTAGTAGACAAGCGGTTGAACCTTCTGAATATCGATGATTTTGGGACCATGAGGCGTCGGAGTGACGAACAGCGCCACCGCCGTGCCGGTCGGCATGAACGGTGTCTTGGCGATCAGGCGTTTGCTCAGAGACGGCGCAACGCACATGCTGCGCAGGTGTCCGAACATACCACCAATCACCGGCCGGTGCATGCATATCGCTATGGGCTGACGGCGCTCAAGTGCGAACTCGATTTCGCTGAGTAGACACTCCCATGCGGTGTCCGGCGCAGCGGCGTATGCATCTTCGGTGAGCGGATCGAGATGAACCATGTCTCGTCCGGTCTGCCACGCGAACATCTCCAACGTCTCCTGGCAGCGCACCCAAGGCGACGTGGCCAGTCGGGTCGGATTGAAACACGCCAGCTCGCGGTTCAGCGCGTATGCCGCAGCCGCGCCGCGCGGCGTGATCGGACGGTTCGCGTCCGAACCCTTCCACAGCTTGCGCGCTTCCGCTTTGCCGTGGCGCACGATAATCACCGGCACGGCGTCAAGCGCGCCCTCCTGCACCCGATCAACGAATAGCGCGAGGATGTCCTTATCGGTGGAATGGCTGAGCTTCTTGCGGGCCTCGGCCGGCGTCAGCCACAAAACTTCGTCGATTTCGCCGATGTCCGCCCGATGCACCGGGCCAAACGCATGGGTACGCCGCAGGTTGTCGATGGCGCTGATCGGCGTGGCCATCCAGAACTGGATATGCTTGGTATCCGCCGACCGATCCTTGGTATGGCGCTGTTTGCTGCCTTCTTCGGACAGCGGGTACTCGATGTCGCCCAGATAGGGGCCAAGTTCCACGGACAGGCCCGATTCCTCGCCGATCTCGCGTACGGCGGCATGCCGGTGCGATTCGTTCGGGTCGACCTTGCCTTTCGGCCAGCTCCAGTCGTCGTATTTCGGGCGATGCACGACGCACAGTTCGATGCGGTTGAGTACGTTGTCCGCTGTGGCTGGGCTGTCGGCCTGCGCCGGGTCCGGGGTGGAAGCCGCGTCCGATGCGCCGTGTGCTGCCGTGGCCTTGCCGTCAGAATCCGCGGTATTCGCGATGATGGTGCCATCGGTGGCAATATTGGATTTCGCTGATGGAGACGATGCCTGCGTCGGCTCGGCATCATCCTTCCACCGGTACAGAATACCGCCGGCGGCTTCCACGATTCGTCTCATACTGTTCGTACCCATCTCTTGTATTGTAGGTCACGTTGGACCGCTGCTACGTAGTTTTTGCGCGCTGAACAACGATGCCCGGCATCCTCTCGAAAGAGGAGCCGGGCATCGTAACCACCCTCAGTCAGCTCGTGCTGACAGGGAGCATCGAATGAAATCAGTTGTGCGAATTGGGGCGGCGCTGGTGCTTGCGAATCAGATATTCCTGACTGTCGACCAGCGGGCGGCCCTCGTCGTCCTTGGTGTGCAGCACATACGTGCCGTCGGGCTGCATGTGCCAGCTCATGGTGGAGTCGGCCATCTGCAGGTCCACGTACTTGATGAGCCCGTCGACCTGCTCCGGGGCGGTGACACGCACCAGAGCCTCCACACGGCGGTCAAGGTTACGGTGCATGAGGTCAGCCGAACCGATGTAGACCTCCGGGCCGGAAGCCGGACCCTCGCCGATCTGCGGGCCGTCCGCGTTGCAGAAGGCGTAGATGCGGGAGTGCTCCAGGAAGCGGCCGAGAATCGAACGCACGCGGATGTTCTCGGACAGGCCGGGAACGCCGGGCTTCAGAGCGCAGATGCCGCGTTCGACGATGTCGATCTTCACGCCGGCCTGAGAGGCACGGTACAAGGCGTCGATGGTCTTCTCGTCCACGATGGAGTTGACCTTGATCTTGATCCAGGCCTCCTTGCCGGCGCGGGCGGCGTCCTCCTCGCGGCGGATGCGCTGGATTAGACCGGTGCGCACGGTGCGCGGGGCCACCAGCAGACGGTGGAAGCTGGACTTTGGCGCGTAACCGGAGAGCTGGTTGAACAGACGAGTCAGATCCTGGCCGACCACCGGGTCGCAGGTCAGCAGACCCAGATCGGTGTACAGTCGCGCGGTCTTCGGGTTGTAGTTACCGGTGCCTACGTGGCAGTAGCGGCGTAGACCGTCCGCTTCCTGACGCACGACCTCGATGAGCTTGCAGTGGGTCTTCAAGCCCACGATGCCGTACACCACGTGCACGCCGGCGCGTTCGAGCTTGCGGGCCCACGCGATGTTGGCGTCCTCGTCGAAACGAGCCTTGATTTCCACCAAAGCCAGCACCTGCTTGCCGGCATGAGCGGCGTCGATCAGGGCGTCGATGATCGGCGAGTTGGAGCTGGTGCGGTACAGGGTCTGCTTGATGGCCAGCACCTTCGGGTCCGCGGCGGCCTGCGCAAGGAAGGCCTGCACGGAAGTGGAGAAGGAGTCATAGGGGTGATGCAGCAGGATGTCGCGCTCGCGGATGGCGGCGAAAATGTCCTGCGCACGGGAGGACTCGACCTCGGCGATCTGACGGTTCGTGGTCGGCACGAACGGACGGTTCTTCAGATCCGGGCGGTCCACGCTGCCGAGCTCAAAGAGCACGGTCAGGTCCAGCGGGCTGGGCAGACGGTATACCTCGTCCTGGCTCACGCCGAGCTGGTCGGCGAGCAGCTGGGAGAGGAACGGGCTGGTCGCGTCGGAGATCTCCAGGCGGATCGGCGGTCCGAAGCGGCGGCGCAGCAGCTCCTTCTCCATGGCGTTGAGCAGGTTCTCGGCGTCATCCTCTTTACGAGTCACGCGGAAGGAGCGGGCTTCCTTGATGATCATGCCCGGGAACAGGGATTCCAGATGCGCGGCGATGAGCTTTTCCATGGCGATGAAGCCGTAACGCTCGTCCTTGGACTCCTCATCGGTCATGTCGTCCACCGGCACCAGGCGCGGCAGGTTGCCCGGGATCTTGACGCGGGCGAAGTGCGACTTGCCGGAGGCCGGGTTCTCCACAATCACGGCCAGGTTGATGGAACCGCCGGAAATGTAGGGGAACGGGTGGGCCGGATCCACGGCGAGCGGCGTCAGGACCGGGAACACCTGCTGGCGGTAGTAGCGCGAGAGGCGCTCCTGCTCGGAGGATGTGAGCTTGTCCCACGTCAGCAGGACGATGCGCTCCTTCTCCAATTCCGGCAGAATGGTGTCGATCGTGTAATGTGCGTGCTCGTCTTGCAGACGGTGTGCGGTCTCGCTGATCGCGCGCAGCTGCTGACGCGGGCTCAGGCCGGCGGCAGACGGCACGGCGATGCCCGAGTCGATACGGCGCTTCAGGCCGGCGACGCGGACCATGAAGAACTCGTCAAGGTTCGAGGCGAAGATCGCGGCGAAGTTGGCGCGCTCGAGCAGGGGCATGTCTTCGTTCTCCGCACATTCGAGCACGCGCTGGTTGAACTTGAGCCAGCTGAGCTCGCGGTCGAAGAAACGGTCCTTGGGCAGCGGTGCCTCGCCTTCCTGATCGACGCGGCGGTCGTTGTTGTCGTTTTCGGCAATATGCTCTGCGATTTGGCTGCGCAGAATTGCCTTCGAGGGTGCGTCAAATATCTGTGCCATAGCTTATATCGTAAGCTTTGGCGTGGCCGGAAAACGACTGAACGCGCCAGAATTCAACGGGTGTTCATGTTAGTTCGGTGTTGGTTGGTTTTGAGTGTGCTAGCGTCGCTCGCGACACGCCGTGAGCGGCGGTGAAACGAACGAAATCGAACATCGGACGGGTTCGATGTGAACGGTTCAGCTCGTTTTCCGATAGCCAGAAAGTGCGATTGAACAGTTGTGATAAAAAACGCACAACGACTCTCTGCAGGTTGCGAGAAACGGGAGTGATGAATAGATTATGAGGTACAAGAACAACTGAACAGAGCAGAGCCCACAAATAGTGTATGGTCACGAGGACTGTTACGTTGGACGGGCATTGGAAAGACTTACCGTTACAACGATGATGTTGTGCAGAGATTCTGCTCCAGTAGTTGAACTTGTAGAAAAGGCCCGCTCCGGCGGGCCTTTTCGTTTGTGTGTACAGTGGAGGGCATGACGGAAACACAGCGTACGCCAGAGGGGATGTCGTCGAAACCTCGTATCAAGCCGGCCGATGCCGAAGACGGCCGTCCGGTCTCTATCTCTGCGCGTCTCGGACGACTGCAATTCCACTATTCCGGCAAGTTCCGCGTGCTGCAGATTGCCGACATTCAGGATGGGCCGAAAGTCTCCAAAGACACCATCACCCTGATTGAGGCCAGCCTTGATGCCACACGGCCTGATCTGGTGATTTTCTCCGGCAACCAGATCGCCGGCTACGATCCGGCGTTCGCCGATTCATTCCGTAAACGTCGCTGGTGTAACGAACCTATTGCCGAATCCGCGCTGAACCATACCCGAGCGCTGGTGCGCAAGGCCATTGGCCAGTTCACTGAGCCGTTGGCGGCGCGCGGCATTCCGTGGGCCGTGACGTACGGCAACCATGATTTCCAATGCGGGCTAAGCAATGCGGAACTGGACGGTATCTATCGCGAGTTCCCCGGTTGTGTCAATCCGCCGAGTGAGACCTTGCCGAACCAGATTGCATACACCTGTGGAGCGGGTGGTGCTGTGCAGACGCTGTCTGGTGCCACTGGTTCCGGTGAACCAGGCACCTTCGCGCTGCCGGTTATGGACGTTGACCATACGCGCAATGTGCTGGGTCTGGTCATTCTTGACTCCGGCGATTACGTGCATGGCGGCGGCTTCGGCACACCATCGCCCGCAGCGCTCGCCTTCCTGAACGCCGTGCCCGACCGTATCGGTGCGAAATCAATGGTGTTCCAGCACATGCCGATGCCCGAGTATTACAACGTGCTGAAGCCGGTGGCGGCCAACGCGGCGTTTGCCATGCAGGGCTATCGTTCGCACGCCGATACCTACTACGTGCTGGACGAATTGCAAACCCAGCCCGGCGGATATTTGGGAGAAGGCATATCCTGCCCTGATACGTCAGACGAATTCGAATTGCTGCGCGAGGGGTATTTCGGCGTCGTAGCTGGTCATGATCATCGCAACGGTTTCGTCGGCGAACATGAGGGTCTGTTGCTTATCGCTACGCCAACCTGCGGATTCAATACGTACGGACCGGCTCCGGCCAAACGCGCCACGCGATTGATCGAATTTGATATCCGTCACCCTTACGAGCCGCGTACGCAATTGCTGGAGTTTGGCGAACTGGTGGGCAAGCCCAGTTCCAAACGCGCCTATACCTATGCGGTGAACCAGACCGCGCCTGGCGAGGGCGAGGGCGATGATTTGCTGCGCAAGCCGTCGCTATGGAGTCAACTGTCCGGTTTATTCAGGTAACCCGGTTTATTCAGGTAACTGTTCCTGATAGAGGCGGAAAGCGGCGCGAAGTATTCGAGGTTTCGGTGGCCTTCCGCTGTGTTGGACGATTAGTGGCAGAAATCCCGCGTCTCTTTCGTTGTGACGCGGGATTTCTGCCGGTTGGGCTATCGGTTGGATTGACTGGTATGTTTCAGCGAACGGCTTTGACCAGTGCCTCGGTGAGGTACTTGCCGGCGGCCATCACCAGCGGCGCATAGCGGCGTCCGGGGGCGGCACCCATGCGGCCGGTCGGGCCGGAAATCGAGATGGCGGCGATGACCTGGCCGGAGGCGTTGCGGATCGGGGCGGAAATCGAGCACACGCCCTCTTCGCGTTCGTTCACGGACTCGGACCAGCCGCGCTTGCGTACGGCGGCCAGCTTGGTGGCGGTGAACTTGGCGTGGCGCAATCCCTGGTGCAGACGGTCGGAATCCTCCCAAGCCAGAAGAATCTGGGCGGCGGAACCGGCTTCCATCGACAGCATGGCACCCACCGGAATGGAATCACGTAGGCCGGAGGTGCGTTCCACAGCGGCGATGCACACGCGCTGATCGCCTTGGCGGCGGTAAATCTGCGCAGACTCGCCAGTGCGATCGAGCAGGGTCTGCAGGATCGGGCCGGCGGCGGTCAGCAGACGATCCTCGCCTGCTGCGGCGGCAAGTTCGGCGAAACGGGAGCCGAGTACGAATCGGCCATGCTGGTCGCGCAGTACGAAACGGTGGCGTTCCAGTGCAATAGCCAAACGATGTGCGGTCGGTCGAGCGAGACCGGTGGCGGCCACAAGCTGTCCCAGCGTGGACGGGCCGGACTCCAGTGCGTCAAGAATCTTTACGGTTTTATCAAGGACGCCAACGCCGGAATGGATTTCCCCATCGTCCTTGGCGGTGGTGTCTTCGACCGGCTCGGACTCGGTCAAGCTGTTGTTCAATGGCTCTTCTTGGGAATCAGTCATAATAAGGGCGATTATGCCATCTCACATAGTGAAATAGCAAATTGGGGAAGTGTCTCACAGGGTGGCCATGAAGTTGAAAGGGCGTTCGTGGACGCCGAAGAGACATGTCTGGAGTGGAACCGAGTCATGACTAGGTCATGTTCGAGTCGTATCCGAGTCATATTGAGGCCGTCATTTGACCGTATCTCAATATCCGGCATGCTTATGGCCGGGTCCATCGCAAGCACATAGGCTAATACCACGAACAAGGCGCGAACACAATACCTCGCGCGGAATTTTTTGGAGGAATCACTATGGGAACGACACTGGCCGAGAAGGTCTGGGCCGATCATCTGGTGCGCAAGGGCGGCGACGGAGCTCCTGATTTGCTGTACATCGATCTGATGCTCATGCATGAGGTCACCAGCCCGCAGGCGTTTGAGGGCCTGCGCTTGGCCGGCCGCAAGCCGCGTCACGTGGATCAGCTCATTGCCACCGAGGATCACAACACGCCGACCGTTGATATCGATCGCCCGAACCCGGATGAGACGAGCGCGTTGCAGTTGACGACTTTGGAGAAGAACTGCAAGGAGTTCGGCGTGCGCCTGCACCCGCTGGGCGACGCCGATCAGGGCATCGTCCACGCGTTCGCCCCGATTCTGGGCCTGACCCAGCCGGGCATGACCATCGTGTGCGGTGATTCGCATACGTCGACGCACGGCGCGTTCGGCGCGCTGGCGTTCGGCATCGGCACTTCCGAAGTCGAACACGTGATGGCCACACAGACGCTGTCTCTGAAGCCGTTCAAGACCATGGCCGTCAACGTCAACGGCAAGCTGCCCGCGGACGCGACGGCCAAGGACATCATTCTGGCGATCATCGCCAAGATCGGCACCGGCGGCGGCCAGGGTTACGTGATCGAATACCGTGGTGAGGCGATTCGCAACCTCACCATGGACGAGCGCATGACCGTGTGCAACATGTCCATCGAGGCCGGTGCGCGTGCCGGCATGATCGCGCCGGACGAGACCACGTTCGAGTACCTGAAGGGCCGTCCGCACGCGCCGGAAGGCGAGCTGTGGGATCAGGCCGTGGCGTACTGGAAGACGCTGAAGACCGATGACGATGCCGTATTCGACAAGGTGGTGGATATTGACGCCACCAAGCTCGGTCCATATGTGACGTGGGGCACCAACCCCGGCCAAGGTCTGCCGATCACCGCCTCCGTGCCGGAGCCGGGCAAGATCGCCGACGCCACCAAGCGCGCCGCCGCCGAACGTGCGATTACATACATGGGTTTGAAGCCAGGCATGCCGATCAAGGACATCGCCGTGGACACCGTGTTCATTGGTTCGTGCACCAACGGTCGTATCGACGATTTGCGCCAGGCCGCCGCGATTATGAAGGGCCACCGCAAGGCCGAGAACATCCACCGCGTGCTGGTGGTGCCGGCCTCCTCCCGCGTGCGTTTGCAGGCGGAGAAGGAAGGCCTCGATAAGGTGTTCAAGGACTTTGGCGCCGAATGGCGTAACGCCGGCTGCTCGATGTGCCTGGGCATGAACCCGGACAAGCTGGTGCCGAACGAGCGCTCGATTTCCACTTCGAACCGTAACTTCGAGGGCCGCCAAGGCAAGGGCTCGCGCACGCATCTGGC
>ENA-OROR01001448-OROR01001448.1-human-gut-metagenome-genome-assembly--contig:-NODE-1448-length-15304-cov-12.881304_pt1 | contig 15304 bp, 7 predicted proteins | sample MGYA00242135_ERZ509060 | MGnify/ENA primary metagenome ERZ509060 (study PRJEB26280, sample SAMEA2338742) | human gut metagenome | biome: human gut; feature: human-associated habitat; material: faeces... | reverse complement strand
TAAGACCACAGCATAAAGTGTTGTCCTTTCAAACACCACGTAATTTTAGATTACCGATAATACGATAGATGGAGATAGAAATACAATATGGCATTCTAATTACAATAGCGGATATTCATTACCTCAGTATTTTACAATTGACTTAGGTGAAGAATATAGCTTAGAACAGGTAGATTATTTACCACGTCAGGGTAATAGAAATGGACATATAACACATTATCGTATTGAAACAAGTACAGATGGCGAGAAATTTACTCCAGTAGTAGAAGGATACTTTGAGACAGAAGATGGAGCACTAAAAAATCCAGCTGAATTTAAGAAAGTTAAATTTGACAAAACAGAGGCTCGTTATGTACGTTTTATAGCACTTGAATCTTTAGGAGATAGACCAAATGCTTATGCATCTTGTGCAGAAATTAATTTCTATGGTACAAAAGCAAGTAAATTGGAAGATTTAACAAAATTAATTGAAGAAGCAAAAGAAAAATATAAAGATAGTTCTAAGTATACAGTTGCTTCTTGGGATGCTTATCAACAAGCACTTGCAGCTGCTGAAAAGATTACAGGTGAATCTAGTCCGGCTGAAGTTCAGAAAGCATACGCTGATTTAGAAATTGCTATTAAAGGAATTAAAGAACGTGCAAGCCAAGCGACATTGGATGATTTGTCTGCAGTAGTAAAAGAAGCTGAAGCTTCTATTGAAGCTGGAAAAACAAGTGAACAATTAGAAAAACTTGTAAAAGAAGCAAATGGATATATTGCAAATCCTGAAAACGCAGGTACATTAGATGTAATTACTTGTATGGTAAATTTGAGGAATGAACTTGCTGATATTGCTGAAACTACAGAGATAGAAAAACTTAAAGAAGGATTGCAGAAAAATGTAGATCATATTGTAAATCATGTTATGAATAATACAGATGGATATCGTAAAGATGACATTGATGCAATGAATACATTATTGAAAGAAGCTCAAGATATTATCAATAAAGCTGATGCAACAAAAGATGAAATCTTAGATATTAGTCATCGTCTTGCAGATCAATTGACAAAAATGGTAAAAATTGATAAGTCTACATTGGAATCTGTAATTGAAACTGCGAAAGCATTAGATCCGGAAGAATATACAGAAGAAAGTTATAAAGCATTAGCAGATGCTATTGCAGCTGGTGAAGTAGTATTAAAAGATGAGAATGCTACTAACAAAGATGTAGAAACTGCAATTGCAAATATTTCAGAAGCTATTAAAAATCTTGTTGAAGATGAAACAACAACATTAAATAAAGCAGATCTTAAGAATGAAATTGAAATGGCAAAACAAATCCTCGCAAATGCAGATAAGTACATTCCGGATACTTTGAAAGGATTGGAAGAAGCATTAGTAAATGCAGAGAAAGTATATGCTGAAGCAACAACACAAGAAGAAATTGACAAAGCTGCTGATGAGTTACGTGCGGAAAGACAGGAAGTACGTCAAGCTGCAGATAAAACAGAGTTAAATAAAGCAATTACACGTGCTCATAACTTAAATTTAACTCTTTACACACCAGAAAGTGCTCAGAATGTGCGTAATGCATTAGATAATGCAAAAGATATTTTAGATAATGAGTATGCAACTCAAGAACAGGTAGATGTAGCTACAAATGCATTAAATAAAGCTATTGATTCATTAGAATTGGCTGGTAATGAGCCTACTGATCCAAGTGAACCATCAAATCCAGGAGATAATTCATCTAATGGTGGAAATGGCTCTTCAAATGGTGGAAATAATTCAACAAACAATGGTAATAATTCTTCAAACAGTGATGCCACTGAAAATGATACGCCAAAGACAGGTGTTCAGTCCAATGTGACTGGTTATGGTATCTTATCCATTGTGACATTAGGCGGATTATTTGGACTTCTTAAAAAAAGAAAAAAAGAAGAAAAAGTATCTAAATAAATAATTGTCTTAGTGTGGAGGTTGTTGAACAATGTTTCAACAACCTCTATTTAATTTAAAAGGGGTATGAGAAATGAAAAAAATTTGTATTTTTTGTACGTTACTTCTATGTTTATTAACAGGGTGTTCAAGTAATAACCAAAAAGAATATCCAAGTGTAGCATTACTGCCTGGTAAGGGAGAAGTGGAGGCAATTTCATTAGATCAGGCAATTGAAATGAAAGAAAACAACGAATCATTTCTATTAATTATTTCACAGACATATTGTACTCATTGTTTAGAGTTTTTTATGGAAAGTGATCCATTTACAAAGGAAAAAGGAATTAAACTTTGGGATGTAGTTTTAGATGACGAAAAAGAAAATAAAGAACAGATTCTAGTGAAAATAAGAGATAACTTTGGTGAATTCTCATCAACTCCATCACTCTATTTTGTTGCAGAGAATAAGGTTCAATCAAATTTATTGTCAAATGAAACAGAAATAAATTTAAAATCCTATGAAGAATGGTTAAAGGAATTGCAAATTATTAAATGATTTGTTGAAAGGAAATAGGTAAAATTGATTATGAAGAAATTTTTTATTGTAATATTTTCTACCCTAATTTTATTTGGCGCTAGTGGATGTGATTCAAAAGAAAAAGCTGATAAAATGTTGCGGTGTGATTTTTATCAAAAAGATGCAGAAGGAGAAAAAACATTTAGTTCTTTCTTTACGTATGTAGATAAATCAAAAGAAGCAGTTAGTGGTGATATTACGAATAATTATTCAGGATTTGCTAAAAATGAAGTGAATAATAAAGTGTTAACTGAAATATTAATTCGAAATAGCGTACTGGATGACGTTAAAGGGGTAGAGATGGAAGTAACTAGTAATGATACAGATTTTGGAAGTCACGAAAGTTGGAATTATAGAGATGTTGATCTTGAATTAATAGCTACAACAGATGAAATTCAAGGTGAATTTATCGATAGAAATTCAAACTATTATTCCATTGAAATGATTCAGAAATATTATGAGAAAAATGGATATTCATGTAGTAGTAGCAATATTGAATAGGAGGGCATATGAAAAAATTAGTAAAAATATGTTTGGCTTTTGCGATTGCTTGTTCAACAACTTCTATCATACAAATAAATTATAATAATGAAGAAGTTGCTGCAAAAACATTCCAAAATTTCATTTATGAAGAAAAAAAAGATGGTGTTTTTATAACATATTATAGTGGGAAAGACGAAATTGTAAATGTTCCTTCTATGATTGATGATAAACCTGTCATTGGAATAGAAAGTAAAGCTTTCGCAGAGTGTAGAGGTGTTAAAGAAATAGTATTGCCAGATACAATAAAAACAATAGAAAGTTTTGCTTTTTCTAAATGTACGGAATTAGAAAAAGTAACGATTCCAAATTCAGTAAGCTCTTTAGGAACATATATATTTAATGACTGCATATCATTAAAAACAGTAAATCTTCCAAAAAATATTTCAACTGTTCCAGAAGGTATGTTTAGTGGATGTAAGGAACTAAAATCTATTGCATTACATGATGGATTAGAGGTAATTGGTAATGCTGCCTTTAAAGATTGTACGTCATTAGTCAATGTGGAATTACCAAATACTTTAAAGAAAATAGATGCTTATGCTTTTATGCAATGTGTTAAATTAGTAAATGTAACTCTTCCAGATAATCTAACAAGTCTAGGAAATTATGCTTTTTCAAAATGTAGTTCATTACAAAACATTAATCTTCCAGAGTCTCTAACTGGTATTGGAGAAAGTGCGTTTTTTAACTGTGTGAATCTTAACAATGTAACAATACCAAATAGTATTAGTATAATTGCAAGTTCAACATTTAGTGGATGTAGTTCTTTATCTACTATTAAACTTCCTGATGGTTTAACTTCAATAAATACAGCCGCTTTTAGCGCATGTAGTTCTTTAGAGTATATTGATTTACCAGAAGGATTAAAAAATATTGGGGAAAGCGCATTTGCAGCTTGTTCAAAATTAAAAGAAATGAATTTTCCTTCTTCAGTAACGGAAATTGGTGTTAATGCATTTAGTGATTGTGATTCTATAGTATCTATTGCTATTCCTTCTAAAGTAAGTACATTATCTGCAGAGACTTTCCGAAATTGTGATAAACTACAATATGTGGTAATACCTGATTCAGTAAATGAGATAGGAAATTACGCTTTTGCTGACTGTCCTTCTTTAGAAACTGTTATAATGCCGGCAAGCATACAGGAATCTAGAATAGCTACAGGTATTTTCAATAGCTGTCCAAAACTTACTGTAGTTGTAAAAGCTAATAGCGGAGCATATACCTATTGTTTAAACAATATGGTGAATTATCATGTTATTGAAAATCAGATTGAAATTAGCCAGAGTAAAATGGATCTTCGTAAAGGAACGTCAAAAGAATTATCAATTATAACGTCAAATGGTGTTGTTGTTGATAATAGTAAGATTAAGTGGGAAAGCAATAATTCTCAGGTAGCTACTGTGAAAAATGGTATTGTAACGGGTATTGCTGTTGGCGAAGCTACAATATCAGCTACCTATAATAGAACAAAAGTAAATTGTAAGGTTAATGTCAACGATACACGTATTCCGATTGAAAGTTTAGAGATAAAGGGAAATAGCAGCGGAAGTGTTGATAGAACCATTTTATTAACAACTGAAATTAACCCAGAAGATACAACAGATGACAAAACGATTACATGGGAAAGTAGTGATCCTGCAAAGGCAATTGTAAATGGTAGTGGTGTTGTTCAGCTTTTGGAACCAGGAGAAGTTACAATTACTGCCTCTGTAGCAAACGGTGTAAAAGCAGAACATAAAATTTCTATTAAGAGTCCTATTACTTCTGTAGAAATTAGTCCAAATACAAAGCAAACAATGTATGTAGGAAATAGTTTTCAATTCCGTGCAAGTGTTTCCCCAGTAGATACAACCGATGATAAAACTATTTCCTGGGAGTCTAGTAATCCTAAAGTTGCAATTGTTGATCAAAGCGGTAATGTAACAGCATTAACAAATGGACAGACTACTATAAGAGTAAAAAGTTCTAATGGAAAAGTTGCAACTTGTATGATAGATGTAAGAGAGGGGCAAGTTATACCAATAACCGGTGTTGAATTAAATTATGAAACAGCAGATTTAAAAGTAAGTGAAACAATTAAATTGACGGCATCCATCTTACCAGAAAATACAACTGAATCAAAAACAGTTACTTGGGAAAGCAGCAATCCTGAAATTGCAGCAGTTAGTAGCGATGGAGTAGTAACTGCTAAGAAAACAGGTGATGCAGTTATTACAGTAACAACAAGTAATAATCTTAAAGATACATGTTTAGTTCATGTAAGTGAAAATGAAATAGGTATTACAGGTGTAGAATTAAATAAAGATAAACTGTCTTTGACAGAGGGCATGAGCGAAACTTTAATTGCTACTATTTTGCCTGCAGATACAACGATGGACAAGACATTAAAATGGAGTTCGGATAATCCATCAGTGGCTACAGTAGATCAACAGGGAAAAGTAACTGGAGTAGTTGAAGGGGAAGCTACAATAACAGTAGAAACAATTAATGGAAAAACAGCAATATGTTTTGTAAGTGTTAAGAAGAAAGAAATACCTATTGATAGTGTATCCTTAGATAAAACTGAGGCAGTTTTACGTTCTGGAAATACATTGTCTTTAACGGCATCAATTAATCCGGAAAATACAACTATGGATAAAGCACTAGAGTGGAGTTCAAATAATCCATCAGTAGCTACTGTAGATCAACAGGGAAAAGTAACTGCAGTAGGTAAAGGGGAAGCTGTCATAACAGTAAAAACGGTAAATGGAAAAACAGCAACTTGTAAAGTAACAGTTTTTACAGTTTCTTTAGATGCATTAAATAAAACGATTGAGGATGCTGAAAAATTAGATGCAAATCGATTTACTGCTTCTACTTATCAAAATCTTTCTTTGATTTTAGCAGAAGCTAAAGAGGTGCAAAATGATAAGGATGCTACACAATTAGATATTGATACGGCTCAGAAAAAACTACAATCTGCTATAGATGGTTTGGTAATTCGTGCAAGTGAAGCAGAAGTTTCAGAATTACAAGCGAAAGTATTAGAATATTCGAAATTAGCAGATAAATATACAGAAGAAGAATTTAAAATGATGCAGCAACTTCTTGATAAAGCAAATACAATTTTAAATAAAGATATAAGTGAGATAAGTCAAGAAGAAGTTACAAAATCTTTAAATGAATTAACGACTGAAAAAAATAACTTGGATTTGATTTCTGTGAAAAAAGAATTGCAAAATATTATTGCAGAGGCAAATAGAATTTTATCAGAGGAAGCTCAGGACTATACAGAAGAATCAATTCAAGCTCTACGCGTAGCAGTAGAAAGGGCAGAATCAGTACTAGATGATCCCAATGTCGATGTGAACACTATAAAAACAAATATTGAAGCAGTAAGCACCGCAATTAAAGCATTAGATCCAGTCGTTCATGAAGATGTTGATAAATCTGTTTTATCCGCATTTATTAAGATGGTTAATAATACAAATCCTGATGATTATTCAATGCATAGTTATCAGTTATTTAATGATGCGTTGATAACTGCTCAAAAAGTTCTTGCAGACAAAGATGTGAAACAAAGCGAAGTTGATAAAGCATTATCTGATTTATTGAATGCATACAGTAACTTAAAATCTTCAGCACCATATGCTGGATTAAAAGCTGAATTAGATCTAGCAAAAAATATTTTAGATAATAGCGATTTATATGTTGCAGAAACAATTAAAGATTTGCAAGTTGCTTATGATAACGCTATGAAAATTTATGCTTCTGATGAAGTTAATGATTCTGATATTGAAAGTGCTACAGAGGTGTTAAGGTCTGTGCGCATTTTAGTTAGACAGAAATAGTCTTTCATTTAAGAAGTAAATACAAAATATATGGGGGCTTTGACTTATTGGGGAGTTAGAGCTCCCTTTTGTGAAATTTTGGAATTAATATAAAATAAGAATATGAATATATTCTTTAAAGAGGGAGTATGGAAATGAATTTTAAGAAAGTTTTATCTATTTTAACTAGTTTTTTTATTTCTTTATCAAGTATGAACTTTATAGGACTTAAAGCAATTACTAAACAGAATGACTTAAAAGAAATATTATATATGAATTTTGATGATGGAAATTTACAGGATTTAAGTGGTTTGAATAATCATGGAGTTGAAATTGGTAAGATTGATTTTGTAGAAGGTGTTTATGGAAAAGCTGCTCATATTTTAAATGATACCGGAAGCAGCTCAGAATTAGGGGAAAACTATATTGATTTGGGAAATAGCGAAAAAATTCGTTTGGGAATCGATGATTTTAGTATTTCTTTCTGGTATCGAAGTGGTAGTGGCAATGAATCAGGAGGAACGATTATTTCTTCTAAAAATTATAATTCAGGAAGTAATGAAGGTTTTGCAATCGGAAGTTTTACAAAGGAAATTAGAGCAAATTTCGGAGGAAAAGGGAATCGAAGAGATATTAAATTTTCACCAGTAGATAATACATGGCATCATAGTGTGGTTAGTGTTGATCGTGATGGAAATATGATTACCTATACAGATGGAGTAAAAACAAAAGAAATCGACATAAGTGATTTTTCTGATGTAGATGCAGGAGAAGGGCATTTGATGATTGGTGCAGATGGCTATGGATGTAATTCTTTATTAGACTCTTATATTGATGAAATTCATATATATAAGGGAATAGTATCATCAGAAAAAGTAAAGGAATTATATGAAGAGGTAAAAAATGATGATGGGAATCCAGATGAATCAAATGGAGAAGTTGTGTTAGATGTGTCTTTTGATGGAAATGTCAAAGACAAAAGCGCATATGGCAATGATGGAGACATCATAGGTGAGATCAAATATGTAGATGGTATAAAAGGAAAAGCAGTTCATATCAAAAATAGTAACGGAAGCAGCAGTGAAGTAGCTAAAGAATATATTAATTTTGGTAATGATGCATCCTTAAAGTTTTCAAATAAAGATTTCTCTATTTCCTTTTGGTATAATTCAGATAACGGAGTTTCAGCTGGTGGAACTATGATTTCTAATAAGAATTTTAATAGCGGATCAAATCCAGGTTTTGCTGTTGGAGATTTTGATACAGGAATTCGTATGAACTTTACTGCTGAAGGACAATCGCGTAAAGATGTTTATAACTTTGCGCCAATTGATGGTAACTGGCATAAAATTGACATCAATATTGATCGAGATGGCTACATAGATACATATTTAGATGGAAATAAAAAGGAATCTGTTTCTATTAAAGAACATCAAGGACGTAGTATTGATGTTGCTGACTTTGTAGTAGGTGCAGATGGTTATGGACGTAATGGTTTGAATGACGCATATATTGATGAATTAAAAGTATCAAAAAGCATACTTGATCCAAAGAATATTAAAGAAGTATATCTAACAGAAAGATTAGATTATGAAATTTCAAGTTCTGTAAAGTTTTATGAAGAAGCAATAGGAAATGCATATTATGATAAAGAAGTATTGAATAGTTTGGCTTCTTGTATAGAAGATGCAAAAAAACTAATAGGAAGCAATAATGAGAGTGCTATTTTGGATATCATTAGTCAGTTAACAAACTTAAAAGAAGCATTGCAAACTAATGAAAAAGTGGTACAAGGACAAATGTTATATTTAAACTTTGACGAAGGAACAGTAGAAGATGTAAGTGGTCGTGAGAATCATGGAAATGCACATGGTGATATTCGTTTTGAAAATGGTGTTGATGGTAAATGTATACACATTGTAAATGATAATAATGGAAGCGTTAGTGCTCCTGCCACCTCCTTCATAGATTTTAAAGATAATAAAGATTTTCGCTTAATTTAACAAGAGTGTACCTAAATATATTTTATTACATATAATATGTAACAAAATAGAGTAAGATTGTTTCGAGAAATGAGGTATGATATCATGAAACAATCAGAATTATTAAAAGCTATTTCAACACTTACTCCATATCAGAGAAGAAAGTTAGAGATGTTTGTTGTTGATGCATTATTGTTAAATGAAAAAGATCAAAATATAAAACCACAAGTTTGTCCCTACTGCCATAAACCATCACATATGATAAAAAAAGGATTTTCTTCCGGTAAACAAAGATTCCTGTGTAAAGAATGTAACCATGTCTTTACTTACAACTCTCATACGATTACAAGCTATTCTAAAATTGACAGAAGTATGTTTTTAAAAATCGTGCAGGATACATTGGCTTTTGTTCCAATTAAAAAAACTGCTGCCGATTTAGATTTATCTATTCCCTGTGTGTTTGAAAATCGTCATAAGTTTCTATGTGCTTTAGAAGAGCTGCTGGATTCGGAAAATCAAATATTAAGCGGAACGATTGAAATTGATGAAACCTTTGAATTAAAAAGCAATAAGGGAACCCGTAATATAAGCAGAAAGGCTCGCAAAAGAGGCGAGCCTTCAAAGTATAGAGGAATATCCCATGAACAAATATGTATCGTTACCACAACGGATAGAAATGGACATGAGATATTTAAAATGGTTGGTTTTGGAAAACCGACCACTAAAAGTATACTAAAATACTTCTCTAAAAGTCTAGCCAAAAAATCTATTTTATATACAGACGGAGCATTTTGCTATGACAAATTAGCACAGGATACACAATGTACACTAGTACAATTAAAAGATCATAATGCATACAATCAAGTAGAGCATATAAACACAGTGAATTATATTCATTCTTTTATAAAAAGGCAGTTAGCGCAGTATAGAGGGATTGCAACGAAATATATAAATCGATATTTAAGCTTATTTGTATTCACAAGAAGATTTCAAGAAATGGACGATAATGAAATAATGGAAATTATTTCTAGAAAACTTAAAAGATTACATTCTACCATTACTAGAGAATCTTTAAAAACTTCTCATTTAGTCACTATTTAAAGGCGAATCGTACTTGTCAGGTACACTTTTGTTAAATTAAGCGAAGATTTTCAATTTGATACTAATAATTTCTCTATTGCTTTTTGGTACAAGTCAGTAAATGGAGGTTCTAAAGAAGGGGCGTTATTTTCAAATAAGGATTGGTCTTCAGGAAGTAATCAGGGATTCACTGTAGGCAACTTTGAGAATGGATTAAGGATGAACTTTACACCTGAAAATGCAAATCGAAAAGATATCTACAATATTAAAGGAAATGATGATGAATGGCATTTCGTTGTGATTAATGTAGATAGAAATGATAAGATGTATGCATACGTTGATGAAGTTTTGGTAAATTCTACTGATATTAGTGACGTTAAAGGAAGTATAAATTCGAAATCATTTGTTATTGGTGCAGATGGATTAAAAAACTATGGTATTGAAGATGTTTATTTAGATGAAATACGAGTTTTTAATAGAATTCTTGAGGAACAAGAGAGAGCTAATTATTTTTATTCAGTAAATCTATCTATGCGTTTGCACGATTTAGAAGAATTATTGGAGAAGGCAAATCAAGATGAAGCGATATCAATACATAAAATAAAGGAATTGGAAAATGCAATTGAAGATTTTAAATCTGGAATGAATAATCTAAGTAATGAAGAAATGCTGGAAATGGCAAAACGTATGGATATTGTTAAAGAACGCTTTTTTGAGGATGAAGATACGTCTAATATAAGTTTTCAAGTTTTAAGTGATGTTCATATAGAAGGAAAGTCAGAAAATTTAGAAACAGTGAAAATATTTAAGGACGCATTGCAGGATATTCGTTATTTAGACCCAGATAGTAGCGCAATTATGATACCTGGAGATTTTACAAATGGAGGAAGTACGGAGCAGTATGAATCATTCTTTGATCTAATTGAAAAATATTCTTCAACAAATCCACTTGTAGCATTAGGAAATCATGATGTGCGTTGGTTATGTGACAGTGAAGATCGAAATGAGGCAGGATTGCGTATTCCTACCTGCAAATTAGGGACATCTCCATTTGCGGATCGTTATTTAAAAGGAAATAAAAAATATATGGGAGATGTTAAAGAAGGACAATTGTATTTTGATAAATGGATTGATGGATATCATTTTATTACTTTGAATACGGAACAAGATTTAAAAGATCAAGCTTATTTGTCGAATGAACAATTAGATTGGTTAGAGAAAGTTATTGCGGAAGATGCATCAGCAACAAAACCTATTTTCTTACAAATCCATCAAGCTTTTGAAGGAACAGCGGAACATGAGGAACTTGACTTAATTGGAGGCGAAAGTGAGATACGATTAAAACAAATACTAAAAAATTATCCACAATCTGTTATTTTTACAGGGCATATTCATAATGGAATTGATTTAATAGATGTTTATCATAAAGAGTATGGATATGTAGTAGATGTTCCTTGTTTTTGGTATTCTTCATATGGAAGTAATAAGAATCAGGTAGGTTATCAGGTGGATGTAAATGGAGAAAACATTAAAATACGATTAAGAGATTATGAAAATAACGTGTACCTTGATGAATATGAGCTAAATTTTAATATTTCTGATCCGCTTCCAAATGACCCATCAGATGATGTAAAAGATATTGTTTTTGATGATAAAATGAATATATATGCTGGTAATGAACAGTCTGAAACAGGTTCAGAAGGACCAGCTTATAATTTGATTGATAATAATGAAAATACTTTGTGGCATACAAGTTGGGATGGAACAAATTTAGACAATTTATGGGTTGAAGTAGATTTAGGCAAAGAAATGCTAATTGATGGATTACGCTATTTGCCTAGACAAGTAGGAAGCAATGGTACGATTAAGCGATATAAAATAGAAATAGTAAATGAGGATGGGGAATATGTAGAAGTTTCCAAAGGAAAATGGAAAGCCAATGCGACATGGAAAAGTGTTACTTTTACACCTGTGCTAGCAAGAAAAGTTCGCTTATCTGCATTAGAAACAGTTTCATCAAGTGGAACATTATATGCATCAGGAGCTGAATTACGTATTACAAAACCAGTTATAGATAAAGATAAATTAAAAGCAGCACTAGATAAAGCATATGAGATAACAGCAGAAGAATATACACCTGCAAGTTATGAAGAATATAAAATTTTTGTAGAAAAAGCACAAGAAGTATATGAAGATGAAAAAGCAACACAGGAAGAAGTAGATGAAGCATTAAAAACATTAGAAGCAGCAAGTAAAGTGCTTGTAAAAAAAGCAGATAAGAAGGTACTGGAAGAAACAATCAAGGAAGCAGAAGTACTACAAAAAGAACTGTATGAAGATTTCCATGGAGTAGAAACAGCATTAAGTAAAGGAAAAGAAGTAATGTCTGATGAAAATGCAACACAGGAAGAAGTAGACAGTGCAGTAAAAGCTATTCAAGAAGCAGTCAAAGGACTAAACTATAAAGCAGCAGATTACAGTGAATTGAATAAAGCAATGCAGGAAGCAGAAAGTTTGAAGAAAGAAGAATATACAGAAGAAAGCTGGAAAATATTGGAAGAAGCAATGCAGAAAGCAGAAGAAACAAAAGGACTGGATATTCGTGAACAGGGAAAAGTAGATGAAGTAGCAGCCCAGCTAAAAGCAGCAATGAAAAACCTGAAAGAAAAGGAAAGCAGGGTAGAAAAAGAAGAGTTGTACGAATTGTTGAAGGCATATGGAGGATACGAAAGCACAACGTACACAAAAGACAGCTGGGAAGTGTTCAAGGAAGCATATGACAAAGCTAAAGAGGTCTATGAAAATAAGAACACAACACAAGAAGAAGTGGACAAAGTGATAGAAGAATTGAAAGTATCAGGAAAACAGCTGGTCAAAGCGGAGGTAGGAAATCCTGAAGTAGGAGGAGAAGAACCGGAAACAGGAAATGAAGAAACAGAAGTAGGTCAAGAAATGGAAAAACCTGAAGAACCAGTAAAAACAGGAGTAAGAATGCCTGTAGGATTATTGATGTTTACAATGGTAATGGGGGCAGGCGCAAGCATAATGTTCTATCGTAAAAAGTATTACAAGTAACTGTTTGAAAGTATTAAAATATAGTGTTGAATTAGACTAAGGACGATTTCAGAAAATAGAAAACAGATGGTGTAGGATATAAAACTTACAGTCATCTGTTTTTTTGATTCTATAACTAAGATGGGGGTTGGATATAAAGGAGTTTACATTAGAAACCAGGAGTTAAATTAAAAAAGTTAGGTAGACTATGTATAAATACAGCATAGAATACCTGATTTTTATATGCGAAAAAACAATAAAAATAAAAGATTTATGATTCAAAGAAAAAAGTAAAAGAGACGTTTTTTTTGTATGCATAGAAAACTGTATTTTTTAGTGATGGAAGCCTAAAATCTATAAAGATTGTATATAATATATAAAAGTGCTAAAATGTACTTCGTAAATTGACAAGATAGAGAGGTAAATCATGTTACATTTAATAAATATAAAGAAAGATTATAAGAGTGGTAATGAAACAGTACATGCATTAAAAGGAATATCTTTAACATTTCGTAAAAATGAATTTGTTTCAATTTTAGGTCAGAGTGGCTGTGGAAAAACTACGATGTTAAATATTGTAGGAGGACTTGATCAATATACAAGTGGTGATTTGCTGATTGATTATCGCTCCACAAAAGATTTTAAAGATTCTGACTGGGATCGTTATCGTAATCATACCATTGGTTTTGTTTTTCAAAGCTATAATCTGATCCCTCATCAAAGTGTTTTAGCTAATGTGGAATTAGCTTTAACATTATCTGGTGTTTCTCGTGATGAAAGACGAAAAAGAGCACTAGAAGCATTGGAAAAAGTGGGATTAAAAGACCAAATCCATAAACGTCCTAATCAGATGAGTGGAGGACAGATGCAGCGTGTTGCAATTGCTCGTGCCTTGGTGAATAATCCAGATATTTTACTGGCTGATGAGCCAACTGGAGCTTTGGATTCTGCGACAAGTGTTGCAATTATGGAAATCTTAAATGAAATCGCAAAAGAAAAACTTGTCATAATGGTTACACATAATCCAGAGCTGGCTCAAAAATATTCTACACGTATCATACGTTTACTGGATGGCGAAGTTGTGGATGACAGCAATCCGTATACGATAAAAGAAGGGAAAAAAGCAGAGGTCTTAAAATTGAAAAAGACTTCAATGTCTTTTGTTACAGCCTTGTCATTGAGTTTAAACAATTTAATGACAAAAAAGGCGAGAACTTTTTTAACAGCTTTTGCAGGAAGTATTGGTATTATTGGAATTGCATTGATTTTATCTTTGTCTAATGGAGTACAAAATTATATACAATCGGTTGAAAAAGAAACACTTTCTTCATATCCAATTACGATTCAAGATAATTCGATGGATATGAGTATTATGATGCAGACAATGATGGGAATGAATGCAGAAAGCAAACAGCACAATGATGATAAAATTTATTCTAAACAGATGATCAATGATATTATGGAAACAATGTCAGATCAAATGGAAAAAAATAACTTGACTGCATTTAAAGAATATTTAGATAAAGATTCGCTTTTCCAAGAACATACAAAAGCGATTGAATACGGATATAACTTAAAGTTGAATGTTTTTAATGAGCATGGGGCAAATGGTCTTGTACAAGTAAGCCCAAACCAGGTGATGGAAAAATTAGGCTTTGGAAGTATGGCACAAATGCAGGAATCCTTTATGGGAGCACAGGCTTCTAGCAATAATGAGGTTTGGAATAAACTGCCAGAAAATAAAACATTAAGAGATGAAGAATATACGTTATTAAAAGGAAGCTGGCCAAAAGCTTATAATGAAGTTGTTTTGGCGGTTGATAAGGATTATGAAATTAGTGATTATGCTTTGTATTCTTTAGGATTGTTAAACCAAGATGATTTGGCAGATAATTTTGAAGCATTGCAGAATGGTAAGGAAATAAAAAAGGATGAGCAGGTGTCTTATACAAAAGAAGAATTGCTGGATATGGAATTTAAGCTTGTATTAAACAGTGATTTATATAAAAATATAAATGGAATCTGGGTAGATATGCGCGATGATGAAGCTTATGTAAAAGATGCTGTGAAAAATGGGGAAACCATGAAAGTGGTTGGAATTGTACAGCCAAAAGATGGAGCTTTATCCAAACATGAAATGGGTGGTATTTACTATACGCAGGCATTGGAAGAATACATGGTAGAGGAAGTTGAAAAAAGTGACATTGTAAAAGAACAGAAAAAGAAGAAAGATATCAACGTATTTACAGGTACAGCTTTTTCTGAAAATGATAAATTTGATTTATCTTCTTTAAGTGATGAGCAGAAAATGCAGATGGCAATGTTATCACAGGAA
>ENA-OROR01001445-OROR01001445.1-human-gut-metagenome-genome-assembly--contig:-NODE-1445-length-15376-cov-4.066771_pt1 | contig 15376 bp, 10 predicted proteins | sample MGYA00242135_ERZ509060 | MGnify/ENA primary metagenome ERZ509060 (study PRJEB26280, sample SAMEA2338742) | human gut metagenome | biome: human gut; feature: human-associated habitat; material: faeces... | reverse complement strand
ACCAACGCCAGCCGCACCATGCTGTATAACATCCGCACGCTGGACTGGGACGACGCCCTGCTCAAAGCGCTGGATATCCCGCGCTGCATCCTGCCCCGCGTGACGGATTCCAGCGAGGTCTACGGCACCACCGACCTGTGCGGTGTGCAGATCCCGGTGGCCGGCATTGCCGGTGACCAGCAGGCTGCGCTGTTCGGGCAGAGCTGCTTTGGCAAGGGGGAGGCCAAGAACACCTACGGCACCGGCTGCTTTTTGCTGATGAACACCGGCGATACCATCTGCCGCAGCCGGAACGGCCTGATCTCTACCATCGCCATCAGCCTGAACGGTAAGGTGGAGTATGCGCTGGAGGGCAGCGTCTTTGTGGGTGGTGCCGTCATCCAGTGGGTGCGCGACGGCCTGCGCATGATCCAGGAGAGCCGCGATGCGGAATACTATGCCCAGAAGGTGCCGGATAACGGCGGCATTTACATCGTGCCGGCCTTTACTGGTCTGGGTGCACCGTACTGGGATATGTACGCCCGCGGTGCCATTGTGGGCATCACTCGCGGCACCACCCAGAACCACATCATCCGCGCGGCAGAGGAGTCCATTGCCTACCAGAGCGCGGACCTCGTGGCTGCTATGGAAAAGGACACCGGCGTGCCCATCACCTCGCTGAAGGTGGATGGCGGCGCCTCCCGTGACCAGTTCCTGATGCAGTTCCAGGCTGACATCCTGAACAAGACCGTGCTGCGCCCGGCCATCCGGGAAACGACTGCTCTGGGCGCTGCCTATCTGGCGGGCCTTGCCACCGGCGTATGGAAGGACCGGGACGAGATCCGCAGCCTGTGGCATTGCAATATGACCTTTGCCCCGCAGATGGACGAGGCTGAGCGCACCCGTCTGCTCTCCGGCTGGCACAAGGCTGTGGGCCGCAGCTGCGACTGGGCAGAGCATTGATAGTTTTCGCCCGACTTTATAGCTCGCGCACAAAATATTTTTTAATTGTTTATTTTCTATTGACATTTTGTTACAAAACGCTATACTAGAAGCATCCCAAGAGAAGTGAGATGGGGATGCACTGTATCGTCCAGATGCAGTGTGTCCCCATTTTTATTACGGAAAAATCAGATTCAAAAAGGAGGTCCCCCATATGAACGAGAAAAAACTTTCAAGGCCGCTGATCAGTCTCATCGTCAGCATCGCGCTCATCATCGTAGGCATTGCCGGTTCTTTCATTTTACAGACGAACTCCGGCAAAACGACCATCCGGAACGTTACCATTGAATCCGAATCCGGTCATACCCTTGCGATGGATGTTTATATTCCGGAAAACGCCACCGCTGAAACGCCTGCGCCCGCTATTTTTGTACAGCATGGCGGAAACAACAACAAAGAAGAAATGCAGCACTACTGCATTGAGCTCGCCCGCCGCGGCTATGTTGCGATCGGCGTGGATATGTACGGCATGGGCGAAAGCGAACCTCTGCCGGACTCCGAATGGCTCACCCAGGGCCGCGGCCTTTATGATGCGGTACGCTACGGCGTGACTCTGCCCTACGTTGATACCGACCGAGTTTCGCTGCTGGGCTACTCCCGCGGTGGCAAGGCAGCTGGCGAAGCACTGCAGTGCGATAACGACAGTCTGAATGTTGTCAAGGCCATTTTCCTGATTCACAGCGATCCCATCGTGCGTAACAGCGAGGGCTACACCGATGTTTACGGTGCCCGAGATGTCGCAGTTCTCGCAGACAAGAACGACGAGTTCTTCTTCTCGGAAAAAGCTAATGATAACGGTACCTATTCCAACGACGCCAACAAGTATGCAGCCAACCTTTCCAGCCCGGCAGAATATGTGATCAACAACAGTGCACAGTCCTTCCTGTATTTCGGTATCGACCCCGCAACCACCAGTGAACAGCGCGTGGCAGAGACCGTTTATGAGCAGGATTACGGCGGAAAGACCGGAAGCCGCCAGATCTTTGTTTCTAACGAGACGCATATGGCTGGTTGGTGGTCCCCGCTGGTCATGAACTGTGTGTTGACCTTCTTTAACCGTGTTATGCCCACTGGCACTGCTCTGAGCGCCAGCAGCTACACCTATACCATCTGGAACATCTTCAAGATCATCGCCCTGTCCGGTCTGCTGCTGTTTGCCGGGTCTCTGATGGTCTGGCTGGTCAGCTCCGTCAAGACATTCCAGTGTGCCGACAATGGCGAGCAGGACCTTCGCCCAGTTGGCGATAAGAACGCAGTTGCATGGTTCTGGGGCATCCAGATCATCAGTGCCGTCCTGTCCATCCTCATGATTCGATTCCTGAACAAGCAGGGACTGGCATCTTACCGTGATGCACTTTTCCACTCGGCCAACCCTGCGTACCACGGCCTGATCTCTCTGCTGTGCGGCGCACTGACTCTTGTTCTGTGCACGGTGTGGTACATGGCCTACGGCAAAAAACACGGTTTCTCCTTCCGGAATACCGGCATCGCTATTTCCGGGCATGCACTCCTCAAATCCATCGGCGCGGCCCTGCTTGCAGTCTTTGCCCTGATCCTGATGGTTTTTGCCGTCGACTATTTTGTGGATGTGAACTTCCTGATCGTTTACTGGGGCTTTATGAAGTTTGGAGCCAACCGCATCCCGGGTATGCTCCTTGTTGTACCCATGTATCTCGTGTACTACATTGTCATGTCCATCAGCGTCAACAGTTTTAACTTTAGCACGGCGCTCGGCAAAAACAAGCTGCTTTCTAACCTTCTGATCAGCTTTATCGCATCGGTTCCCACTCTGTTCATCCTCTGCTACGTTTACGGCATCTTCAAGGCTACCGGCTCGAACCCGATGTTCGGCGGTCTGGCTTCTGCCGCAACTGCAGTGTATGCGCTGCCCGGCTTCATCTTTGTTGCGATCCTGATTTGTCGTCTCCTGTACCAGCACACAGGCAATCCCTACCTTGGCGGCATCTTCTGCGGCGTTCTTGCAGCTGTCAGCGAGTGGGGCATCTGCGAGATTCGCGTGCACACCCCCGGAACACAGTACGCTGGCACTGCTCTGGTCTACGCACTGATCGCGATCGGCTTTGTAGTTACCATAGCATGCGCTGTACTGCTGAAGAAAAATAATGCAGCCGTGCAGGCACATAAATAATGCCTCTTTAATCCTCTTTACAAACCCCTCAATTTTTTATAAACTTGGTTTGCGCATGGTGCGGCCCTTTTAGAGTTTTCTGAAAGGGCCGTATCTTCTGATTGCTCCCTATCTCTGTAAATCTGACTCGAAAGGAGTCTTACCCAATGCATCCTCTTGCTGAAACCCTGCTGGACGAACCGGTGATCGCCGCTGTGAAAACGGACGAAGCCCTGACTGCTGCGCTGGCTTCGCCCTGCAGTGCCGTTTTTCTGCTGGCGAGCACCCTGCTCACCGTAGACGGTCTGGTGCACCGCATACATGATGCCGGAAAACTGGCCGTGGTTCACATCGACCTTGTGGACGGCCTTTCGTCGCGGGAGATCGCGGTGGACTCCCTCAACGCCCTGTGCCACCCGGACGGCATCATCTCCACCCGCCCGACCCTGATCCGCCGGGCGCGCCACCGCGGCCTGTTGACCGTCCAGCGGGCATTCATTCTGGATTCCCTCTCGCTGACCAGCCTGTCCGGCCAGCTGGAGCAGGGCAAGCCGGATTTTGTCGAGATCCTTCCCGGCATCATGCCCCGGGTCATCGCCGAGATCAGCGCCCGTACACAGGTGCCTGTCATTGCAGGCGGCCTGCTGCGGGACAAAGCCGACGTCATGGCCGCCATGCGCGCAGGTGCCGCCGCAGTTTCCACCTCTGCGCCCTCCCTGTGGGATATCTGAGCCAGAACAAGATCCCAGCTGAACTACGAAAAGCATAATCGTATCCTGGTGTTTTATTGGATATGCCCGCCCACCGATGGAGCCGGATCTCCACGGTGAGCGGGCATTTTTTCGTTTTCATTCGATTCGAGTGAATCTATTCGGCCTGCGGATTAACTCGATAATTTAAAGCAATCCTACAAGTCGCACTCCCCTTAAAGTCTTTCTGCTTCCTGCATCTTAGCATCATACTGGATGTCAGAGATCGGCACGAGGCCCTCGATCATATCCAGTTTGCTGTTGACAAGGTCATCATACACATCTTTGATGGACGACGTAATGGAAGGCTCCAGCTGTTCATTTGCAATTACGCTTTCCACCAGTGCTTGTTTGTTTTTCAGTTTCTGCGCCATATCGGGCAGGAAGTGATAATTTTCAATCATGCGCAGAATGATGTTTGCCATAAAATTGCCGCGGATGCTGCTCAACTCGATATAAATCGCTCCGGCATCCTCCACGGAAATTTGTGCGATGCTCATCAGGTAATCAGCCAGAGTCGTTTGCGTATCGTTCAAAATTCCCTAACTTGCCATACTGCGTTGCAGGATATTCATTTTTCGATAGTCCTGAATTATACCGGTTTTTATCATTACATTCCACTACTTTATGCCGTCACATGGGTGGCATTCTCTTTCACCGAATTGATCGTATCCATCAGTTCACTCCCTGTTTTGCCATCAAACAGGCGGGTAAACAGGATGGGCTGGTCAAAGGGTGGTTTCATCAGCACCGCTTTGCTTTCCACATAACCGTTCTGCTCGATGTAATGAATGACCTTCTGCACGAACGCGATCTGCTTTGCATTCAGTGATTCGTCATTGATAAATTTTGAAAATGCCTGCATGGCAGCATCGTGGTCCAGCTTTGCCACTTTACGCACCAGCAGACCAAAGGGTGTATCCCGAAACTCCCGTGCATAGTCCTCTTTGCTGCCCAGCTCACAGGTAAAGATATGTTCCAGCTCGGTATAGTCGCCCCGGGAAAGCGGAATGTTCTGGGTCAGCTTGTGGATGGCCAGCGTATCGCTGCGGTGCTCCATGATGTAGCGGTTCACACGTTCCCGGTACTCGCCGAAATCGTAGCCGGAATCCAGCGCTTTGCCCTCGGTCTGTTCCAGTACCGGGTCGGCAAGGGCCGTGTAGACAGGTTTTTGCCCTTCTACACCGTCCACCAGAAACTTGATAAGTTCCCGCAATTCCTGCCGCATTTCCTCAAAGCGGAGCAGATCATGCGAGGTCAAAAATTCGTCTGTCTGCACCTCCCGGATGAGCGGCAGCTTTGCCTGCACCTGTGGGATGGTAGCTTTCCCTTCCAGCATTGCCGCCGTGCTGCGCAGCTGTTTCTGGGCGCGGCCCAGCCCCGGCAGACCTTCCAGTTCACAGAGCAGCAAGCCATACACAAAGTTATCGAACCGCTTGGCGGCTTCATCTTTGTCGTCCAGCGAGATGAGCGGTGCCACCTCTTTCATCAGAGTACCCTTGTCCGTTTCGGTCAGGCTGACAAAGGCTTCCGGCTTTTGATAGTGTTCCACGGCCTGTCGGTGCAGCCGCACGGATACCAGCTCCGGGTTCAGCGCTCCCACTTCGGCACGGCAGGTTTCTGTTAAAATTTTGCGCCAGTTCTGGTAGTTTTCGTCCCCATAGGCTCCATCCTGCAGCGCGGCGGCGATCCGCACCTGCTTGCAGAAAATGCTCTCGGACAGGCTTTTGGTGTCCGCGCTCTCGTAGCCGTTGGGTTTCTGACGGAAAAATTCAAAGTTGCCGCAGTAGTCGAAGATCAGAAACCGCCGTTTGCCCGTATACTCGCCGTCGATGGCATCCACGCAGGCAAGGGATGGGCAGAGCCGTGTACCACGGCCGATCATCTGCCAGAACTTCGTTTTGCTGCGTACTTTTTTGAAGAACACCAGATTCACGCACTCCGGCACATCGATGCCCGTGTCCATCATATCCACCGAGACCGCAATAAACGGCGGCTTGTCCGGCTGCTTGAAGTCGTCAATGATGGACTGTGCATAGGCGTCGTCGCAGACCACCCGCTGGATGAATCCCGGGTACTGGGTCTCCAGCTGCGGGTAGAGCTTGCCAAAGCGTTCCCGGATAAACTCCGCATGGCGCTTGTTCTGGGCAAAGATAATGGTTTTGCCGATGCGGTCGCCGCCCGCCGTCTGGATGCCGCGTTCCATCAGGTCTTGCAGCACCGTGTCCACGGTGTTGGCGTTGAAGATGAACTTGTTCAGCTTTTCGGATGGGATGAAGGTGGGCAGGGTGTCGTCCTCGGCAAAATCGTCCTCGTAGCGGGCCTTATCCTCCGGTGAAAGCTGGTCGTAGTGGATGCCTTCTTCTGTGAATTTCGTCTTGACCTCGTAGTTGTAGTAAGGCACCAGCACATGGTCGGTGTAGACCGCCGTGTCGTAATCGTAGGCGTAGGTGGGGATGCCGTGTTCCATCTCGAAAAAGTCGTAGGTGTTGCGGTCCACATCGGTTTTCGGGGTGGCGGTCAAGCCCACCAGAACCGCATCGAAATAATCAAAAATGGCGCGGTATTTCTTGAAAATGCTGCGGTGGCTCTCGTCCACGATGATAAGGTCAAAATGCGCAGGGGAAAACAGCGGCACGCCGTCCTTGGTCTTGGCGTTGTCGATGGCGTTGAGCATGGTGGGATAGGTGGAAAACACGATGCGCGCGGCCTTATCGTCCTTGGAGGAGCAGAGGTTGCACAGCGACTGGTCGGGCAGATACTTCTTGAAGTCGTCCTTTGCCTGCTTGACCAGCGCGGTGCGGTCGGCCAGAAAAAGCACGTTGGTCACGTGACCGCCCCGGCTCAGCACATCGGTCAGGCTGGATGCGGTGCGGGTCTTGCCTGTGCCCGTTGCCATGACCAGCAGATTGCGCCGGAAGCCCTGCGCGATGTGGGCGCAGACAGCCCGGATGGCGTTTTTCTGATAGTAGCGGTCGGTGATTTTATCGTCAATTTCGATGGTGTCCAGCGGCTTTTTCTCGGTGCGGCGGTTCATCAGCTTCTGCAAGTCGTCCTTGCAGAACACCCCGCTCACGGCACGCTGCGGGCCGCTCTGCTCATCCCAGAAATAGGTGGTGTAGCCGTTGGTGGTAAACAGCATCGGACGGCGGCCAAACTTCTGCTCCAGACAGTTTGCATAAAGCTGAGCCTGCTTGCGCCCGATGTTGGGGTCTTTGGTGCTGCGCTTGGCTTCAATGACCGCCAGCGGCAAGCCGTCTTTGCCCATCAGCACATAGTCCGCATAGCCCTTCTGCCCCAGCACGCCGTTCATATTGTCCACTTCGTACTCGGTGCGCACATCGGCGTCCGGCCCGGTGAATTTCCAGCCCATGGCCTTGAGGTCGATGTCGATGATCTTCCGCCGCGTCTCGGCCTCGGTCAGGTCGGCGGCGGTGAAACTGCGGCTCTGCTGGTTCTGCTGTTTGCTGGCCGTGTACGCCGCCGAAAGACTCTCCACCTGCTTGCGCAACGCTTCCAGCTCGGCATCTTTCTGGGTCAGCAGGCTTTCCTGTTCCCGGATCTTCTTTTCGTCCAGCGTTACCTTTTCGTCGGGGATGGCTGTTTCATCAAAGGAGCGCTCCACATAGTCCGTGCCGTAGCAGTAATCCACCCACTGGATGAAATCGAACAGCCCCCGCAGGCTGAACACTGCATCCGCCGCCGACACGCTATGCCCTGTATGTACCGCCAGATTGCCCGCCTTCACGATGCTGGGCAGCACGCTCCACACATTGCGGTCCACTGCAAACCGGAAACTCGGCTCATGCAGCAGGGATTGCAGGTTGTCCTTGTAGGGCATCGTGATGGTTTTATCTGCCGCATACACCCACTTCACCGCCAGCTCCAACGCCTTCCGGCACCCCACCGCGCACATCGCCGGGGAGGTGGAGAACACTTTCTCGGCCTCGATGGCAGCAGAGGCAAAGAGGGAATATTCAGGTTTGGTGGCAAGATAGGAGAAGTTGGACATGGGAAGGCTCCTTTCAACTTATCTCACGAAAAATCGTATGATATAGTTTCTGTAAAATTAATAGAATCTGCATCATTTGCAATTAGCATTCTAACCGTTTCAAACAAAAGTGACATTGCCATAAATGATGTTCCAGAAAATCGTTTATAATCATCTAATGTTTCAACTGTTAAATCACAATTACTTATTGCAAGCTCTCCATGAACGAATTTTGATCGAAGCGAATACATTTTCTTTATTTCATCTTTTGAAATCATTGGAAAAATTTTATTTATTCTTTTTTGCAGTGTGTAAGAAATTCCAGATTTTCCGGGAGAATAAATGCTTTCCAATCCAATGATAGAATAAATCAGTCCCTCATGATATTGACGGTTAAATACATATGTGAGTGCCGAAAATGCACTTGGGGATTTATCACGATTTCCACATAAACTTGTGTGATTTTTAATCCACATCAATGCTTTCTTATAGCTTACATCAACCTTTTTTATTGTTTTGTATTCTTTTAGAGTTCCAATTGGAATTATTTCTTTGACATAATTTTCGCTTGAATAATAAATTTCATTGATATACACTTCTGTATTCCACACATGCATATGAGGTTGTGTAAAAACAAAAGCCATTACAAGTGCCAGATTTAATTTTGCAATGTATTCTTCATAAAAACTATCAAAATAATCCCACTCACACTCTGAAGCATCGCAGTTCGGAAAGATGATTCTATTAGTATCAAGATCAACATTAGAAGATATTATCATATCAAACGTCATTGCCGCTTTATAACTACTATGCATTTCCAGCAAATTTTTATACTCGTTTTTTAATTTATCATCCGTTGGATTTTGTTTTACTTTTTCTTCTGCTTCTTTTAGTTCTATGTTTTTCTCATAATGTGGAATGATAATCGCTTTCGATGTTATATCAACCATTTCATGGTATATATTCCATCGAAATGACAAGTCATCCACACATTTCTCTATAGCATTTTTAAACCCTTCCGTATCCTCATCACCTTGAATAATGTGCATTGTTATGGCTATTCGCGTCATATAATCCTCACTTGCTCTCATATTCATATGATTGACACTTAATAAACTCCCTCCGGCACGGCTTACGCCGTGCCACCTCCCTCAAAGAGGGAGGCTTTTGCCTTGCGGCCACGTTAAGGCTCCCTCTCTGAGGGGGCTGTCGCCGTCAGGCGACTGGGGGAGTTACCCAAAATACTCCTGCATCAGTACCTTTTTCATCAATTCCAGCTTTTCAAGGCTCTGCTGTACGGTCTGCTTCTGCTGGTCAACACGTTCCACAAAGGTGGCAAACTGATTTTGCAATTCAATCGGAGGAAGCATAACAGAATAACTCTTTATATCCTTTGGCGATATATGAGGTACAAGCGACCCTGTAATATTACAATGTTTATCGAATCTTCCGAGAAGAAGGGATTGCATAAGGTAGTGCTGGTTTATATCAACAGCTCTAATTCTGGCAGTTCGCTGAATTAATAACGCAGGTAGATGTTCTCTATCAACCATGGCAATTTTGAAACCATTAGAAATCCATGGACGATCAAGTGCTATAACAATGTCATTAGGACGCAAAATGTAATCTTCATATCCAGTAATTTTTGGCCAGTGTTTACAGGCGCTCCAATCGATTTTTTGGGGCATAATAATCAATCCGCCACATATATTAACACCCTTTGAAACATAACCAGAACTATCAAACGGAAAACCTGTAAGCAAATCAATATGATTTTCTATAGTTTCAACCGGCCACCTTTTAGAATTAACAACCGGGTCCCCAAACATCTCCACAAACCGTGCCTTTACCAGCTCGTCCAGTTTAGCAAGCTGCTGCTTGCGGAGAGAAATTAACTCACAGACTTTATCAAGTTTTTCGACGATTGCTTTCTGTGTTTCTAAATCATAAATTTTTATTGGTGTTTCTCGAATGTTCTTTAAATGCAAATTAGGTACACCTATGCCTTTTAGGCTTGAATCAAAATACCCTTTTACGACAGGATTATTGATTGCATATAATAAATATCTTGGCATCACGATTTCTGTGTTCGGACGAATCAATGCAAGACTAACATAAATGTCAAATACAATGTCCCTATCAACAATTGCCGCTACGCCTGTTGTGCCATTTTTTGCGAGAAGGATATCATCTATCTGCGGTGCAACTCTCTTATACAGTTCTTCATGTAATTTTTCCGGGATGAACATTACATTATCCCAGTCGATTTTTTGTGTTGTTACATTTTTCGATGTGTTGTTACATTTTTCGATGACAAAAATATGTATCCGTATTCACTATAAGTTGGCGTTTGGTGTGTTCCATCAGTTATTTCTGTTAAGCAAATATCCTTCAGCTTCTGTATTTCCATCACACCATCTCCTCCAACTCTGCCAGACCCTTGGTGATCTCCATTTCCAGCTCATGCAGGTCGGCAAGGATCTCCGTGGTCGAGGGGTACTCCACCGGCACATACTCCGTCTCTTTGTACTTATTGATGGATAAATCGTACCCGTTGGCGGCAATTTCTTCTTTGGGCACAAAGAAGCTCTGCTCGGTGCGCTTGCGGTCAGTTTCGGCATCAAGGTTATGAAACCGGGCGATGATGTCCGGGATGTCGTTTTCCTTCACCTCGGTGCGCTTGTCGTCCAGCGAGAAGCCGTCGGCTTTCATATCGTAGAACCACACCCTGTCGGTACCGCCCGCGCCGGTCTTGGTAAACACCAGCACCGCCGTGGACACGCCTGCGTAGGGCTTGAACACGCCGGAGGGCATGGAAATGACCGCCCGCAGCTGGTGGTTTTCAATGAGTTCTTTTCGGATGCTCTGGTGCGCCTTGCTGGAACCGAACAGCACGCCGTCCGGCACGATGCAGGCGCAGCGTCCGCCGGTTTTGAGCATCCGCAGGAAGAGCGCAAGGAAAAGCAATTCTGTCTTTTTGGTGTTGGTGACGGCTTTCAGGTCGTCGTTGATGCTCTCGGCATCCACAGTGCCCTTGAACGGCGGGTTCGCAAGACAAATGGTGTACTTGCTGCAAATGGAGTTTTGCTTCGACACGCTGTCCTTGTAGTCGATCTCCGGGTTCGTGATGGAGTGGAGCATCAGATTCATTGCCGAAATGCGCAGCATGGTGCGGTCCGTGTCAAAGCCGGTGAACATCGGGCCGGCAAAATGCTGCCACTGCTCCGGGGTCATGCTGTCCTCGTAGTGGGCGCGGAGGTACTGTGCACTGGACACCAGAAAGCCCGCCGTGCCGCAGGCGGGGTCGCAGATAAAGTCGTTCGGCGTGGGCTGCACCAACTCCACCATCATGTCGCGGATGTGTTTGGGCGTGCGGAACTGGCCGTTCTGCCCTGCGGTTGCCAGCTTGCCCAGCATATACTCGTACAGGTCGCCCTGCATATCAAGGTCGGCAATGTCGTGGGTGTAAAGATCTTCCAGCCCGGTGATGATCTTTTGCAGCACCTGCGGCGTGGGGATCAGGAACATGGCATCGTCCATATACCGCGCAAAGGCGGTGTTGCCCTCGTCTGGGCGGGTGGGGTCGTCTGCGATCTCCACCAGCTCGCCGTTTGCGTCAAAGTCCGGCAGACGGCCATATTTCATCTTTTTGATGGCAGGGAACACCCGCTGCTGCATGGTCAGGAAAATCTCGCGGGAATCTTTATCCTTGAAGCGGCTCCACCGCATAGACTGTCCTGCCGCGCTGGCCGGGAAGATGTGCTCCATCTTTTCGCCCGCCATGTTCTCAAAATCTTCGGTGGCAAGCTCTTTCTCGTCCAGTGACCGGATGAACATGAGATAGGTCAGCTGTTCAATGACGGTCAGCGGATTGGTGATGCCGCCTGCCCAGATGTCCGTCCAGATTTTGTCTACCTTATTTTTAATGGCTCCTGTTACCATGCGTTCCTCCTGAATGTTTGCCAATTGCAAACGCTTTGCATCTCGAATTTTTGGTGATAATATCACAATTTTATTATAGCAGTGTACGATTATATTTTCAATGTAGAGCGTTTAGCAGACGTGCTTTCTTGATTGCAAGGCAAAAAGTTAGTGGAACGTTAAAACAGCAATTTGCGATATGCAATTCAACGCTGTTGCTGTTGCATGAAGAAGTTGAATTGCTATAAAACGGTAAAGTGAATTTTATCTGCTTTACCGTTTTTTCACATCTGGACTCCAACATGCCTTTGTGTTATTCAGCAATTCCATCGCGCAGCCTGCGCTCTGCTTATCAACTGATGATCTCCGGCGGTGATGTGAAGGCCGTACAGGGAACAACACTTGTGCAGGCTGCCCCGGTTGAAGCAGAACCGACCATCTCCGTGTCGGCACTGTTGGAACTTCTGAAGGACGCAGACCCCTCTGTAAAAGCGCAGCTCCGCTTGGCTTTGCTGACCTGAATTGCAAAAAATAGCACGAATTGCAGAGTAATTCACAGACTTACTCCATCTGACACGAAAAATGCGGACCGTGCAAAAACCGTGCAAATGGTGTATAAAAAGAAAATCCCACGAGGAATCTTACGATTCTTCGTGGGATTTTGGTGCGCTCGAGGGAACTCGAATCCCTGGCCCTCTGATTAAAAGTCAGATGCTCTACCGGCTGAGCTACGAGCGCATATTTCCGCAGTGAACATACTGCCGAATAATATTACCACAACTTGCGCAAAAATGCAAGGGTTCCCGGGCAAAAAGGCGCAAAAAGCTCCTGCATCGGTGTGGGCTTCCGCTTTTCATCCGCGCAGCAGATCGAAGATGCTCCGGTGTCGGCAGCGGAAGGGGCTTCATCCCGATAACTTCCTCTTTACAAACCCGGCAAGAATCGTTACAATCAAATCAAATCCGTCTGCAGTGCGCTGCGTTTTACTGCCCAGCAGTGTGCGCCCCGCCGCGCTGCACCCGCAAACTTTTTCCCGGCTTTGGCATTCTGCCGGGCCGCGCCGATACGTTTTTTGCAGGAGGTTTTTCCTATGAAGATCACTCGCCGTACTGTTCTTCGCCTGACCGGTGCCGCTGCCGCTTCGCTGGCGCTTTCCAGCTGCAGTGCTTCCGGCAGTGCCATTCTGGGCAGCAATTTTTCCAGCTGGCTCCAGCAGACACTGGGCATCAGTTCTTCCGGCGCAGCTTCTTCTGCTGCATCCTCGGAGGACATGGCTGCTTCCTCGCTGGCAGCAAGCGAGCAGCCCGCTGCCAGTCTTGCCGCACTGCCCGCTTACGATGCCGACCCGCTGACCGGTGAGGCCAAGCGCAGCAATGGCCGTATCGTGGGCGTGATGGTGAACAACATCTCCAACACCTCCCGTCAGAACGCCCGTCCGCAGCGCGGCCTTTCCTCTGCCGATCTGCTGATCGAGTGCAAGGTGGAGGGCGGCATCACCCGCTTCTGCGCGGTGTTCCACGATGCCGACTCCATCCCGGAGATCGGCCCGCTGCGCTCTGGCCGCGACCAGTTCCTGCAGCTGCTGATGCCCTATCAGGCGCTGTACTACCACGACGGTGAGAGCGCCGCCTGCACCAAATTCATCAGCGTATACAACTATTCCGGCCTGAACATCGGCGGCAAGAGCTACTTTAATACTCCCACCCATCCGCATGTGGCTCACCGCGACAGCCGGGGCCGGGATGTGGCCTATGAACACACCGAGTTCACCTCCGGCAAGGAGATCCGGCAGGCCGCTTCCAACGCGGGCATCGGCCTGAAATACGATTACGACACCACCTTCTTCCGCTTTGCGGACTACCGCACCGGCGAGGAGAACGCCATGCAGGGTGCAGCATCCGGCAGGACGGTCAGCATCACCCACTCGGACCACTACAAGACCAGCTTCCGCTATGATCCGCAGGCCCGTACCTATAAAATGCAGATGTACAGCCGCATCTCCGGCAAGTTTGAAAACACCGTGGACGAGCTGAACGCAAAGCAGCTGAGCTTTGACAACCTGCTGGTCTGCTTTGCTCCCATCGAGCGCTATCCCGGTGACTCCGGCGATGTGCAGCAGGTAAGCTACATCTCCGGCGGCGATGCCTATTATTTCAGCCGCGGCGCTGTACAGCATGGCCGCTGGGAAAAGGCTTCGCCTGAGCATCCGCTGCTGGTCTACGACAAGACCGGTGCGCAGATGCTTTTCAACCGCGGCAAGACCTATCTTGCCATCGTGGACGACGACGAGTGGTCCAACTTCAGCTATCAGTAACGAGGGAACCGCATGAAACGCATCTGGAATCTGGCCCTTGGCACGGCGGTGCTGTGCACAGCCCTGCTGTGCGGGTGTGCGCTGTCCGGCCCCACTGCCCCGGACAGTGCAGCGCCCACCGACCCGCTGACCGGGCAGGAGCTGCAGTATCCCGGCGAACGCACCGCCGCCGTTGTGATCGACAACGCCGCTTCCAGCACCACACAGTGGGGCATTGGCAGCGCATCGGTGGTGCTGGAAGCCCTGACCGAGAGCGGCCAGCCCACCAGCCTGTGCTTGGCTTATCCTTCGGTATCGGCCATGCCAACCGTCGGCCCAGTGACCCTTGGGCAGGACCTTTACTGGCGGCTGCTCAGCGGGCAGGAAGTACTGCCCATCCAGCGGGGTGCAGGGCAGTTTGCCCGCAACTATCTGGATTATTATAACCTGCGGGCCGTGGACGCGCTGGAAGTGGGCCGCAACGCCTTTTCCTGCGATGATGTCTGGAGCGGCGCGCCGCTGTGGCATACCAGCGGCGGGGAGGTCGCTTCCGTGCTGGGCAGCCTGAACCTTTCCGGCGCATTGGGCGACCACGGCAGCAGCGCTTCCTCCTCGGCCAGCACTGCCGAGGACAGTTCTGCCATTTCCGCTCTGCCCGCCCTGCTGCCGCAGGCCAAAGAGCCCCGCCTGCCGGAGCCCGGTTCCCGGGATGCCGAACAGGTGCAGATCAACTTTGCGCCCCAAAGCACCACCGGCTTTGCCTACGATGCGGCCAGCGGCACCTACGGGATGCTCCGTGCCGACGGCACCGCCCAGCTGGATGCCAACACCGGCGCGCAGGCGCAATTCGACAATCTGCTGGTCCTTTACTCCGCTTCCAGCCTGCGGGACGACGGCACCACGCTGGACTACGACCTGTCCCTTGGCGGCGGTGTCTGGCTGAACGGCAGCCAGCTGTGGCACATCACATGGACGCAGGGCACAGACTCCACCTTTGCCTTTTACGATGCCGACGGCAGGCCGCTGACCATCCGCACCGGACGCAGCTACATTGCGCTGGTCTCCAGCGTGACCGGGCAGGAGCTGACGGTATTGGATTCCGCCGGGCAGAATGTGCTGAATTGACAAAACAAAAAAGACCATCTGAGGCATTTTTAACTGCATCTCAGATGGTCTTTTATTACGTTCAGAAACTCCTTCCGTCATCGCTGACGCGATGCCACTGCTCCCCTTTTTGTCACTTGCGTGACATCTGCTCCTCTCTTTGTCACCTGCGGTGACATTTCTCCCCGGCGCGGGGAGAATCTGTCCCG
>ENA-OROR01001442-OROR01001442.1-human-gut-metagenome-genome-assembly--contig:-NODE-1442-length-15398-cov-5.655999_pt1 | contig 15398 bp, 23 predicted proteins | sample MGYA00242135_ERZ509060 | MGnify/ENA primary metagenome ERZ509060 (study PRJEB26280, sample SAMEA2338742) | human gut metagenome | biome: human gut; feature: human-associated habitat; material: faeces... | reverse complement strand
CTGATTCTGGTGTATCAATCACGGAACAGGAAGCGTCTGACCTCATGCGGCTGGCGCAGCGTAATGATTGCCGGATTTGCCAGGAGAAAGTAAAAGCTATGGCAAAAGCAGCGGGGCTGACCGTATTTGAAACTACAGAAAGTTAATATCCGGGCATGGCGGTTCCTTCTTATACTTCCAACCTTTCAAGGAATCGCCTGTAAGCCCCATTCAGAGAATGAAAGGAGATTTGATTGATGATAAGCACAGAGCAGGCCATAGCCAGACTATACGGCACATACGGAAAATATGGAGTAGAAGAAAGTACCCTGCGCCGATTATTTGAGGACGGAGAGAAGAAACAGGGCTTTTCTACACTGGAAGTCTATAATCTGCTTAGAATGACGATGGGGCAGGAATACGGAGAACGGGAATATTTTGCATTGCAGGAAGTGGCAACGATGTTAAATGTCACGCCGGAGGAAGTGATACATCAGATCGGGAGCCAGAACGCCGGGGCGAAAGAAAGTATCATGCAGGGCTTTAAAATGTATTTTCCGAACGGTTTGTAAAATTCCATAAACGTATACCTTTATGGAAAATTTAAAACCGTAAAAAAGCAGAAAAAACAGCCTGTTTTCGCGTCCAAAAAGAACTGCAAATATTTTATAAACGTCTATAAAGTCATTGACGCTTTTATGGAAAACTGATATAATAAAAATAACCAAAAACCACCATAAAAGCGAAATGAAAGGGGAATGTTTATGGAATATGGATATATTCGAGTATCAGCAAAAGATCAGAATGAAGATAGGCAATTTGAAGCAATGAAGGAAGCCAATATAGATATAAACTGTATCTATATTGACAGGCAATCCGGAAAGGACTTCAATCGAGAACAATATAAGTTATTAGTTGGGCGTTCTGGACATGCGCCGGTATTAAGAGAAGGCGATTTATTAACAATTCTTAGCATAGACCGCCTAGGGCGTAATTATACCGAGGTTATGAACGAATGGCAATATATTACAAGGAAAATCAAGGCGGATATACGGGTTATAGATATGCCTTTGCTGGACACCCGAAAATCTGGCGGCGATCTTGATAATCGTTTTGTAGCTGATTTAGTTTTACAGATTCTTTCCTATGTAGCAGAGAAAGAACGTGAAAATATACGGCATAGACAACAACAGGGGATTGACGCTATGGAAGCCACTTGTAAAAAGGTTGACCGGGTAACGCCGGATAAGGACGGAAATATAAAACAGAAGTATATCAGCCGAAAAACAGGAAAAGCAGTTGGCAGGCCAGAAGCAGAATATCCGGCAGAATGGGAAACGATATACAAAACATGGAAAGCCGGAGAAATTACCGCAGTACAGGCCATGGAAAGATTATCTTTGAAAAAGTCTACATTTTATAATCTTGTAAAACGATACGAAGCATAAGAAAGGGAGGAACTACCGAAAGGCGGTTCCTTTTTGCTTATATACAGAATGGGAAGCCCGTTTCCAAACGCCGAGACTTCCCACACATTATTATCTGCTTTTAATTATAATCGGAAAGGCGGATAGACACAATGACAAAAAAATTAAGTAATGAGGAACTTGTTGCCCGGATTCGTGCCGGACAGAACATAAAGGGCAATATGCAGCAGCTTTATAATCAGAACTTGCCGCTGATCCGGCAATTCATAAGGCCGTTTTTGGGATATGAGGATGAAGCCGACCTTCTGCAGGAAAGCTATATCGGCCTATGGCAAGCAGTACGGCATTACGAAAGTAGCGAGTGCGTCCGATTTATGACATACTCAAAATACTGGATTCAGCAGGAAGTCCGGCGGTATCTGGAAAATAGCGGTTCTCTTATTCGCATACCTTCCCACAAGAAACAGCAGGGGATTCAATACAAGCGTCTCCTGCAGGAGTATGAACGGGAGTACGGGCGGCCACCCTCTGACCTGGAAGCTGCGGAGGATTTAGGCGTTTCGTTGGATGAACTAACTAAAATCAGAATGTCTATGCGGGGCGTTTCCAGTTTGGACATGCCATTGAAAACAGATAAGGCGGATGATGAAATCAGCCTGGGCGATACCATAGCAGACCGAAACAGCCTTGAAAATGATGTTATTGATAGAATCTTTGATGAACAAAGGGAAGCGGCGGTATGGCGTATTGTAGAAGATTACACAGACACACAGCAGGAAAAAGTAATTCGATTGTATTTTAAGGAAAATAAGACTCTTTCTGAAATAGCAGCGGAAACGGGCGTTTCACTGGAACGAGTGCGCCAGATTAAGGCCGACGGACTGCGGCGGTTAAGACGGGGCAAGGCATTAAGGGAACTTGAACAAAAGTGCGAGATCGCGGAAGCTGATATATTCCGGGGCGGATTTTCTAGGTTTAAGTATACGGGTTTATCTTCTGTAGAAAAGATTATTCTGCGTTTAGATGAACTGGAAGAACAGTATAAGACAGGTGTCATGTAGGCAATATATTATATATTTACTTATACAGACACAAAGGGTATAATAATAGCAGAGCGCAAGACCAGAGCCGTGACTTGAATAGCACACTATAGTACATTACATTGCACTACAAAACATTATATTATCTTTCTATTCTTTGCTTTAATCTAGCTTAGTATAGCAATCCACCAAACAAATAAGAATTTGGGAGGTAAGATAATATCATGTATAAAGAAAGGACTTTAAGAAAGAAAGCTGCGGCAGCAGGATATTCCATTGAAAAAGGTTTTCAACATTATCATAATGGGGCAATCGTTACAAATTGGTATGGCGAACGCTTTACGGGTTATAATGTGATAGACCTTGCTACAGGCTTTTATGTATGGGGATGTTATGATAATAACTGTGACCATTTATGGACGCTGGAAGATGTGGAAGAATTTTTAAAGAAAGTTTATCTGGAACATGATATGAGATGGTAACGCAATAATCAAGCATAAGTCACGAACAGAATAAGCGCACAGAAAGTCCTTGTCATTGGTGGATATGGCAGGGGCTTTTTATATTGCAGAACAGACGGCAGTAGGGGTCTAACGCCGCCGCCCGCTGACGGGGAGTGACGTTCCAGAACAGCCGAAAATTTTCATAAAACCTTTTTTACATCTCAAAAAATTCCCCAAAACCCTAAAAACCCTCTTGACAGTAGACTTACAATCATGTAGAATTGTAGACAGGTAGACAAGACTTCACTTCTACATATATACTTTAAGACATGACAACATGAAAAAATGTAGAAATGCAAACAAGTTTACCAGAAATAAAAATCCCCCGCACGCCGACCAAAGCAAAAACAGGGGATTGTAACCCGTAAACCACCATAGAATCCGGGAACTGCTTTTATTTTATCAGCTTTTCCCGGATATGGCAAGCCGCGAACCGAGAAAGGACGGTAAAATTATGGAAACAAGAAAAAATGAACCACTGGCAACTGAATTGATCGGCGACTGCACGAAGGAACTGCAGGAGCAGCTTGAATCGCTGGACACTTTCGAGAATGAAATTATCGAAGTCCAGAAGAAAATAACAGACCTTCACAGGCTCATCCGTGTTCAGAGGAACCATATTAAAGGTTTTCTGGGGGGGGAGGATTAAGCATGACTGAAGCAGAAGAAAAAAGACTAAATTTAATCGTAAAAAGAATCAATAACAGCCGCAGGGGAAACCCGGTTATGAATCTGGACGCTATGAAAAGCGTTCAAGATGATATAATTTCTACAGGGCTTCCGGGTTTGGATGATGTTCTGGGCGTTGGAGGAATCCTCCGGGGAAGTATCATTGAAATTTTCGGGGATGAAGGAACGGGGAAAACAGCCCTTGCCCTTTATTTGGCGAAACAGTATCAAAAAGCCGGAAAAGCGGTTCTTTACATTGATTCAGAGCGAACGCTAACAAAGGAAACCATCGAGAGCGCAGGAGTGGAGAAAGAAAACTTTTACATTTTAAAAGAAAATGCTTTAGAAAAAGTTTTAAACATTTGCACGGATGGTGCTGCAGTTTTCGGAGCAATAATTATTGATTCTTTCGCCGGATTAACGACAAAACATCAGTACAGTGAAGATATAGACGGCGAAAACCGATCTTACTATGTCGCACGCACTGTATCTTCTGCACTCCCCATACTATCTGCTTATATGGCAGACCACGGCTGCACATTGATAATCACAAATCAGTTACGTGAAAAAGTGGGCGCGATATTCGGAAGGCCGGAATACTCCACAGGCGGAAAAGCCTTGAAGTATTACTTTTCTGTAAGGCTTGACCTTCGCAAACTGGAATATCTGAAAAACAAAGGGGATATAATCGGTATCCGTTCCCGTGTGAAGGTGGTAAAAAACAAGATTGCCGCACCATACGGGGAGACGAACATTGATATTATTTTCGGACAAGGCGTAAAGGCAAGTTAAGACAGTGACCGGGGCGCGGGCTTTATATGGCGGTTCGACTCCGCCGCCCGGTTATCGCTATTATAGCGTATTACATAAAATTACAATGTAGTGTACTACATAAGGAGGTTAAAACATGGCAGACGGAAAGGAATTGAAACCAAAATCATTTAGGATTGATGAAGCAACGGCGGAGAGATTCAAAGAAATATCTGGCCAGATCGGAGGAAACCAGCAGGAAACGCTGGCAAAGCTAATAGAAGCATATGAGTTTCAATCCGGCAAGGCAATTTTAACCGATAAAAAGGCGGATATTGAACAATTTGAACGATATATAAGTGCGGTTACAAGAATGTACATGGGGAGCCTGGAAGATAACCAGAATATCACTGAAACAGTTAAAACCGAATATGACGCCCTTCTGAAATCAAAAGACGTTACAATACAGGATTTACAAGGAAAATTGACAGAATACAAGCAAATGTCTGATACTGCTACGGCACGGGAAAAGGAAGCAGCCGACCAGAATACGGAACTGAAAGCACAGATTGAGGAATTGACCGAACGCTATAATAGCAAAACGGCAGATCTGCAGGCCATGTTATCGGATAAAGATAATCTGAATAAGGCACTGACGGATTCTTGCAATGATTTGAAAGCCAAAATAGACAGCATGGAGCAATCTGTTAATTTGACAAAATCACTGCAGGAAAAGCTGAAATCCGCAGAGGTAGAACGTGACCGACTGGAAAAGCAGCAGGCAGACCACGAAAAGGAAATCTCTGGATTAAGAGAACAGTTACAGCTTGCCAGCGAAAAAGCCATGCTAGAACAGGAGAGAAAACATCAAGAGCAGCTACAGAAAATGAAAACTGAACACCAAGCAGAAATTGACGAGTACCAGAAGCGATATTTAGCACTTTTGGAGCAGATCAGAAAGGGGGATGAAAAATGATAACCTTAACATTATCAAACCAAAAAGGCGGAGTCGCCAAAACATCCACCAGTAACGCGCTGGCCGCCGGACTGTATAACCGAAATTATAAAGTTCTGGCCGTGGATTTAGACCCGCAATGTAATTTGTCCTTTTCGTGTGGTGTAGATATGCTGAATACAGAAAAGACGCTTTTTGATGTATTCAAAGGAAATGCAGAGGTACGGGAAACCATTATCCCGCTGAAATTGGGCTTCGACCTTTTACCGGGAGGGCTGACTCTGGCCGGGGCGGATATGGACTTCACGCAGACCGGAAGAGAATATATGCTTTCGGAAGCGTTGGAGACAGTTTCCGGGAAATATGACTTCTGTATTATCGACACGCCGCCCACATTGGGAATTTTGACTGTAAACGCACTTACGGCGGCAGATTATGTAATTGTTCCCATGACGGCGGATATATACGCCCTGCAAGGGCTTACACAGTTAAACGGGCTTATTCAGAATGTGCGCCGGTACTGTAATAAAGGGTTGAAAATCGCCGGAATCCTTTTAACACGGTATAATGACCGCCAAATTATCAGTAAAACACTGAAAGGCAATATAGAGCAAGCAGCGCAGGATTTGGGAACGGAAGTATTTGAAACCTACATCCGGGAAGGCGTGGCAGTTCGAGAAACGCAGTTATTAAAAAGCGACCTTTTCACGGACGCACCGAAAGCCAATGTTACACAGGATTATTATAATTTCATCAATGAAGTTTTGGAAAGGATGGGGAATAAGGCATGAGTATAAAAAAGAAAAATTTAGGAGCCGCAGCACAGGCGGCCACACAGAGACTTTTTACCGGGGCGGAAGCCGAAGCAGAACGACAGGAGGACACCAGAAAGCCGCTGAATGATACTGAAAAAGCAGTTTTAGAGAAATATAATAGCGGTATGACTGTACAGAACGATATAGCGGAATCTATCGGGAAGGATAAAGCCGGAGTCAGCAGGGCATTAAAACATATAAGGGAAGAATACCCGGAACTTCTGCAGGAGCCGGACGCCGCGAGCGGATCGGCGGCAGAGACACCGCAAACAGAGCCGCAGAAGCCCGCAGAAGTCACAAAACAGCCGGAGACAGTAGAAAGTAAGGCAGAGCCGGAAGAACCACAGGAAACGGCGCAGGATAAGCCACAGAAGCCGAAAAAGAAACAGGTATTCTCTTTCCGGGCGGAAGTGGATGATATAGCCAGATGGAAAGCATATTCTACGGCCACCGGGCAGACCATGGAAAGCGTAGGAAACGCTGCTATGATTGAATATTTAGAAAATCATCCGCTGAAAGATAATGAAAAAGTGGTATTTGACGCTTTAACAGCCAATATAGACAAGTAAACAAGAATACATGATTACATGACTATTTGTAGATATGTAGAATTGTTTACATGATTACAAAAATACAAGTAGATAATATTACAAGTCTACAATATTGATACGGTGACGGCAATAAAAACCGCCGCCGTATTTGCCGTTTTAAGGGTTTTTTCCGCACCGGATAAGAAAATCTATACCCACGCCGGGAAAATGGCTGTATGGGGCGCACAGAAGCCCACAGTGGCATAATATGAGCAATCAAAGGGAATAATGCAAGAATGAACGTAATGAATAATACTTGCATTTATCATTACAAACTGATATACTATAAATATCAATAAAGGAAAGGGGCGTTGAATATGGCGCATACAGTAAATGTAAACTTCCGACTTGATGAAAACATTAAGAAAAGCATGGAACAGGCTTGCAATGATATGGGGCTTTCTATGACGGCAGCCTTTACAATTTTTGCAAAAAAGGTAGGGCGGGAAAGGAGAATCCCTTTTGAAGTGTCCGCAGATCCTTTTTACTCTGAAAGCAATATGAAACATCTTGAGAAGGTGGTCGCCGGAATAAACGCCGGAACAGCAAAATTAGAAGAACATAAACTGATCGAGGTGGAATAATGCGGTTGCTATGGGAAGAAAGCGCATGGGAAGATTATATATCATGGCAAAGCCAGGACAAAAAGACGCTGAAACGGATAAACCAGATTATAAAGGACATTCAGCGAAGCCCGTTTGATGGAATTGGCAAGCCAGAACCATTACGGGGAAATTTATCCGGGTATTGGAGCAGGCGCATTGATGAAGCCAATAGAATCGTTTACAAAGAGACGGAAGGGGCTATTATTATAGCAGCCTGCAAAGGGCATTATGAGGACTAAAAAGCATGGGGCGGTACTCTGGACAGGGAGCCGCCCTATATCTAAGAGTACGGGGCATTTCCCCATTTGTGGGGATAGATAAAGCCGTATCTTTTATATCAAAGAATATATCTTTCGCGCGCACGCGCGTATATATAAAGGATATTTAACTTATTTAACATATTTAGGAGGGCTGAAAAGTCCTTTTTTTATGCGGTTTTCGCGGTTTTAAGGTGTACATTTGGTACGGTTTAAGGTGTACATTTGGTACGGTTTAAGGTGTACATTTGGTACGGTGGATAACTTTTCGGAGGGAAATATAGGTGTACGTCTGGTACGGTTTAAGGTGTACATTTAGTACGGTCATAAGTGTACTTGACTTATTTTTTGTACACCTATATAATATAAAAAAGCATAGATGAGGGGGCGTTATATGTCCACGTTTGATGAAGAAATTCAGATTGCCAAAGCAAGAGAACACTTGATTGTAAAAGATAATAAGCTAATCCAGAATGTACGGCGCAGGAAGTACGAGCTGACAGCATTAGAACAAAAGATTTTAGGATTTATTATCAGCCTTATTAAACCGCCGAAAAATGCAGCGGAGGAACCGCAGTACAGATATTCTTTTGATGTGCGGTTATTTTGTAAAGTATGTGGGATTGATTATGATAATGGTAAAAATTATGCCAATGTAAAAGCTGCCCTTCAAAAACTGTCTGATAACTCATTTTGGATTGAAGAAGGAGACGATGAAGTTTTATTACGATGGATTGATAGCACAAGAATAACAAAAAAATCTGGGAAAGTATCAATCCGGTTTTCTGATGAAATAGCACCTTACCTTTTCGACCTGCAGGAAAGGTTTACACAGTATGAATTATACCAGACATTGGCGTTAAAAGGAGCGTATTCTATAGCCCTTTATGAATTATGGAAGTCCCATAGCTTCAAAGATAAAATAACAGTAAGCATTGATGATTTAAAAATCTATCTATCAATAACAGATAAGTACAAAGAGTATAAAGCATTACGAAGAAAAGTTATAGAACCAGCCGTAGAAGAAGTAAATAAATATACGGATTTGAATGTGAAATGGGAGCCATACAAGCAGGGGCGAAGCTATGTAGCAATTACGTTTTATATCGAAAAGAAAAAGCAGTGGGAAGGGTACGAAGCATACCGCCGGACTATGGCGGAATTAAACGGAGTGCAGCATATTCCAGGACAAATAAATATGTTTGAATGAAAAATCAGATGTCCGAAAAACGGACAGCGAAAGGGAGTAGCAGGACGCTACTTCTTTTCTTCTTGTCTATTCTGCTATCTGGCCGGAGCGGATCGGAGCCACCTGCGGCAGAAGATTTTGTTACTTTTGCCAAAAGTAACGCAAAAGCACTTTTGACAGCCGGAGTCTATCAGAAGTTCCCTTGCGCCCTGCCGGGGGCTGAAAAAAGCAAGGGCGCATTATCCGAGTTCTGGGATAGGGCGCACTTATACACCACGCCGCCGGGCATAGTGTTTTCGTGCCGATCCGGGAAGCTGCAGGCGGGGCAAAATAGGGAATCTGGATTTTCCCGATTTGCTGGGAATAGTAAACCTGTCCAGGCTTGCCCTGCTTGCGAAGTAGTGATAAGCAAGCATAGCCTTTGTGTCCCCACGGCGGCAGCTTGCAAGGGAAATCCCTTGTACCTTCTTACGGGCGGCGGGGTCATGCCCACAAGTGGACACGCCGGGAGAGACAGGCCAGGACAGCCGCAGGATTTATAAAACCTTATTCCAAAACACACCAGAGCCGCCTAAAATCCATTTTAAGGGCGTTAAGGTAATTTGATAGGGTAAGAGGATAAAGCCAAAATACGGCGAAAATACAAAGCGTGGATAAAGGTTTGAAATAAAATATAAATTACAATAAATTGTGATTGCAAAATTTTAAAATACATGATATAGTATAAAATAAAGAAAATTAAATATTGATATTGTATGCAAGAGCCATTTTGAGAGCCGGTACAAAAATCGAAGTGTCCGGCCAGCTTTTGCGTTCCGTGAGATGTACTGGGAGGAAACACAACGGAAGTAATTTCCATGTTTCCGAACAGAACGATTTACTAAAGAAATATGTCTTTAAACAGTGCCGGTGAGCCAGACATGGAGATTAAATTTTTCCATGCCTGGCTTTTTTATTTGATTTTTGCCAGGAAAGGAGGTCAGAAAATATGGAAAGAGCGAATCTGAAAATCCGGGAAGCAATTTTACGGCGGGGGCTTTGCCATTATCAAGTAGCGGAGCAAGCTGGCATATCTCCAAGCACGCTTTGCGTTTGGCTGAGGACTCCTCTTTCAGAAGAAAGAGAACGAAGAATTATTGAAGCTATCAAAAAATGTAAGTAACTATTTTGATTTTCCGATTATCTAGTTGATAGTCGCTAACCTCACAGAGTTAGGAGGCAGAAAAGATGAGAGATGATCTCCCAAACTTTAAAAGATTCTACGAAAAGACATTGGGCGTTCCTTATGGAACTATTCAAACACGGACAGAGCGGAAAAGCGACCGGAAGCAGACCGATAAAAAACCGGGAGAGAATAAAAAATGAAAATACTTTGCAATTATGGAAATACGAAGTATACGCATAAGCCGCCAGCTACAGAAATGGGAAATATCCAATCGGAATTAAGCGCTCCGGGGATGATTGAAATTCAGAAGTTGGCTGACCTTTTAGGAAACGGAGCTTGCTTCCGGCCTGCCGCCATCCGTGGAACACACGATACGGATTTTTTGTCACAGCAAATTTACGGGCTTGATTTTGATAATGCCAATAATGACATTATTGAGCCAGTGCAAGCGATAGAAACCGCAAAGAAGGCAGGAATACCGCCGTCATTCGCATATTTGACATTCAGCAGCACAGAGCAAAAGCCAAAGTTCAGATTGATATTTTGTGCCAGTACAGCGGAGCGCGATAGGGGAAAAAGAGATTACATACAGCGGTATCTGATGGCATTATACGGAGATGCTATTGATTCAAAATGTGGGAATCCAGCGCGGCTATTTTTTGGAACAGACAAAGGAATTTTATATGCCGATTATGCTGCAGTCTTTGACTCTGAACATATTTTGAGAGGATATAGGCCGGATCAGCAAAAGCAGACCGAAACGAGACGGACTCCAAAAAGCCCAAGAGCCACACAAAAACCGCCGATCAGCGGAGTAGGCCACAGTATAGAAGCGATAAAAACACACAATTCAGAATATTTAAAAAGAAAACTGTCAAAGAAACAGCGAATTTTTGATAACAGGAAAGATTTTTTCGATTTTATTTATCGAGAAATCGACATGGCGGAGCTTCTGGGAGTGGAACCAAAGAAAAGTTTTTCATGTGTTCTACCAACTCACGGGGGAGAAGATATACATCCTTCAGCAAGTGTATTTGTTACGCGGGGCGGAACTTGGAAATATAAGTGTCATGCCGAAGGGATCGCTTTAAACGTGAAACAGCTTATAGAGGTAATCGGGAATTTTAACAGTGAATTTCAAGCGTTGGAATTTCTGAAATCAATCTATAATTTGAAAATCAGGGAAACCGCGTGGAGCATAGAGCAGCGAGAAAATATTGATTCTATCCTCTTTGCTTTATCTACTTCGGACGAACGCAGTTTTAAAGCATTATGCCCAACAGCAAGCGCAAACACAAGAAACGCGCAGTTAATTTATATGCAGATACTTTCCATCGCTAAAAATGCTATTTACCCGGAAAGAGCCGCGGAAAATGGGAATATCATATTCTATATGTCAACGCGACAACTGGCAAAATCAGCAGGTAAAAGCAGTATTGATAAAGTTTCAAAATACTTAAAAATGCTGATTTATCACGGACTTCTGGAAATTGTTCCAGACGAAAATGTTCCGCCGGCTTTCTTAAAAAAGGCTATAGCGGGTACAAAAAACGGTCATGCTCATGTCTCATTTTATCAAATACCAAGTTGGGTTTATCAGCATATCCAACACATTGAGCGACAAGGGCAGAGGTGGAAAACGAACGGTTACCGCTTAAATGGAATCAGCTATGAAATGTTCCTCCGAACCGAGGGAGCTGAAATAGCAGGGCGATTATATCCGCAGACATCGAGATATACGGATAAAGGCGGAGAAGTAAAGCAAAAAGGAACCGGGAAGAAATCGGACGAACTGCATGAGATTATTTCCGAAGTTATCTTAGACAGGATCAGCCAAAATGGATATTGCCAAGAGAAAGAAATCATTGAAATATTGGGAAGAACATACGGGAAAAGCATTACAGACATCCAGCTTAAAAGAAGCTTAACGGATATTCTGAATTGTTATCAATTACGAAAGATAAGGGCTACAAATGCCTTAAAAATAAAGTTTTCCATTATAAGCAAGGGTTATCCGTCAATTATTGTACCAGATGAAAAAGGGGAACGTAATAAAAGAATATAGAATATTATGTTCCCCCTTTTCTCTTAAAACCACCAAAATAGCAGAAAGGAACTGAAAAAATGGAAAGATTTGAATTTGAGATTAAACGAAACATTGCTACTTTGACCGAAAATAAGGACACAGAATATCAGAAACAGCTAAACATTGTTAGCTGGAAAGGCGCGAAACCTTCGCTTGATCTTCGGCTTTGGAGAATCACGGAAGAAGGGGCGCGGCCTTTGAAGGGGCTGACGCTAACGGTGGAGGAAGCGGAGAAGTTATATCATGCTTTGGAGTTATGGAAACGTGAAAATGATAAGTTTTAGCTATACAAACTTTACTCATAAAAAAGACCAAGAAAGAAGGTGAAAAAATGGCGCAAAGAGACGAGAAAGGCGCGAGAATGCTTGACTATTCGACCTACAAGCCCGCCGGACGCGACTTTGAACCGCCTGCAGATATGAACGATGTTTCCCGTTCTTTGGATATTGGGATAAGGCGTTTAAGGGGCGGACGAAAAGCCACTTTCCCGGCCACAGCGGAAGGATTGGAGAAGTTCAAAGAAGCAAGCGCACAGTATTTTGAATATCTGAACGCACAGAACCAGAATAAAGATGATGATAGCCGTTTCCTTTTGCCAGATGTTGAAGGCTGGTGTACATACATCGGAATCAGCCGCCAGACGCTTCACACATACGAGACGAGCAGAACGCCGGACTGGACAGAGACAATACAGTATACCAAAACTGCTATTTTTTCCGCGAGGAAGCAGCTTGCCAGTTATTACAAGCTATCTCCAACTTTGGAAATTTTCAATCTGAAAAATAATTACGGGTACACGGACAAAAGCGAGGTTGAACTGACCGCTGTAACGAAGGAACAAAAGCAGGAAGCGGCCATAGAAGCACAGCTTGATGAAAACGGCTTAATTTGGGATGAAGATTTGCAAGAGTATATTCCAGCAGAGGAAAGGGGCGACGAATTGTGAGCATGACACCAGAACAGCGAGAAAAAGCAGAAAGAGCCATTTTCCACAAACAAGTCCGGGATTTATTAAAACGCCATGCGTTACAGCGCAGAAATCAATGTGTGCGGGATGTTCCATTTTACGGCTTGCCATATCGCCTTTTATACGATCTGGAACAGCCGTCTGAGCAGATACCGCTGACGCGTTTTTATCCCCGCCGGAAGTGTTCTTCGGAGACAGAAAAGAGGGCGCGGGAAGCGGTACGGGCTGCCAGAGACAGCCGGGGCGAATTGACAGACGAGGAAGCCCAGAAAATCCGGGAAAACATTGAATCTGCGGACTACACGCCGGAAGCAGACCGGGAACGTCTTTTCACCTGTTTTTTGAACGGAATAGACTTCTCCGTTTATCGCTCATGGGATTGGACAGGCCAGCCAGTCACAGAACAGGAAGCCGCCAGACTCCAGGCGTATTACGAAGGGAGACAACGGGATTATCTGGAAAATCCAGACCGATATAGTCCGCCCGCACTTGTTAAGGATGATCCCAATCCGCCGGAATATTACGGGAAAGACGCGTGGGAACTGATACAAGAATTTGAAAAAATAAGGAATTTAGACTGAGAGGAGACTTAAAAAATGCTAACAGATTATGAAAGGGAACAATGCCGAAATTACAAGAAAATGCTGGACGCACGGCAGACACCGCAAGGGCAGATTGCTGCGAGACTGGCCGAAGAAAAGCGGCGAGAGACGGAACGCCGGGAGAACATTCTCAAACGGTACACAGAGCCACCCGCGCCGCCGGATTTATCCAAACAGAAAGCACCTATTAACCCGATTCTTAAACAGTACACTGACAATTAACAGGAGGTTTATACGATGAAACGGACAAATTTTGAAGAAATTTTGAAGGAAGTAAAAGATTACCAGCGAACTGCTGACCGTTATTTTTCAGAATATTATAAGAAAGTTAGCAAAATGAAAGCAGAATTGCGAGATGAAGTTTTCCAGAAAGAACTACGAATGAACGTATATCCATATTACAGCGGTACGCTGATGGCAGAACGGACGGCGGCAAAGTCCAATATTCATGCAATTTGTGAAAGTATCGCAGACGATCTGAAAGACTGGGCACTGAAACCGATTAAGCCGGAAACTATGCAGATTCTAAACTGTATCAATAGTTTTAACATCCGGCTTACTAAAGATGAATTATCCATTTTGGAATCGGATGTACGAGAAAATCTGTTTGCCGCTAAAATCTTTTCTGAAATTGCCAGAAAAAACGGGTATTTAGTGAGTATGCCGGACGCTACAGGCTATTTAAAAGCGTTACGGATTGTAGAATCGGACGCTTGCCTTGCTGTTGACGCTTACTGCGGATCAGCACCAGATTTTCCGGGGCGCGATTTGCTGGACAAGCATAAAGTGAATAATGTTGTTGTTGGAGAGTATGAAGTTTGGCATAGGATGTATGCCGCTAATTATACCGAAAAGCATAGTTCACTTGATGAAGCCGCTGGAATGTGGGAGCAGTCCAAAGTTGATATTTCTTACACTCTGACCGAATCAGAACGAAATAGAATTAAGAAAATGATAGATGAAGTGGAGCGGATGGACGAAGCGGGAAAAGCCACAAAAATGATAAGTCTGTTAGAAGCTGAAAAAGATTTACCAGACAAGCTACGGCTCATGGGTGATGATTACCGAGAGTATGCCACAAAATATGCAGCAACGGAGCAGCAGGGAGCATAAGGAGGATAATTATTTATGAGTTTAGTTAAAGCGAAAATTGATAATATTCAGAAAATGGGCGGCGGAGCAAAGAGCGCAGGGGATCTGTTTCAGAATGGCGGTACTACTCCTTATTATCTGGCGAGTGTGACATATAACGAGAAAACTTATCAAGTGAAATCTATGTTCTATCCGTCCGGGGAGTATGTCGCCTTTAATCCAGACGGTGAACCGGACAAAAACGGATATTACGCGGAACAGGGCTTTTATAATAGCGCAGAATAGGAGGAAAATATATCATGTATGACTATATGGATAATTTAAAAAAACAGCGGTTTACTGCGGTAGATCGGCAACGGGGCGGCATTACATCACACAAGATTTTAAAAATCGATGGAAATAAGGTGGATATTGCAGTAAATCCGATTCTTTCAAATACTGGAAGTATAACCGTTTCCATGGGCGATACTTCCGGCCTGCAGGTAGGCGGTTATCTGGATTTTCAATTCAGCTACACAGCTTATCACGGAAAGGTAAATGATTACCGGTGCTCATATTTGGGAGCAACGCCGCCGCAGTTCATCCCGAAGGAAGAGGCTTAGAAGTATGGGCGGAATAGATTTTAGGTGTTTGATGTTGCTGAACATAATTTCTGATTCTGGTGTATCAATCACGGAACAGGAAGCGTCTGACCTCATGCGGCTGGC
>ENA-OROR01001438-OROR01001438.1-human-gut-metagenome-genome-assembly--contig:-NODE-1438-length-15420-cov-12.754832_pt1 | contig 15420 bp, 13 predicted proteins | sample MGYA00242135_ERZ509060 | MGnify/ENA primary metagenome ERZ509060 (study PRJEB26280, sample SAMEA2338742) | human gut metagenome | biome: human gut; feature: human-associated habitat; material: faeces... | reverse complement strand
CCTCATCTTCCATCTGGTGTCATCCAGTGATATCTAGTGATATCTGGTTCCCACTGTACAAAGGCAAAATTCACGCCTCAACGAACAATAATTTGAAATATCCACGATTTTTCGATGCGTTTTTCCTCTACTCTGTTTTTTCGGTTTGGACCGCCCAAATGGAAATTGGAGGGATGTTCAGGAGGGATGCACGGCAAAACGCTCCTCTGCTTAGGCACAAAACGAAAGGAAAGTCAAGGATAATGAATCAAAATCAAGCAAAAGAGTATTATAAAAAATTATTTGTGAACTATCCTGATGTGCTGTCTGTCGAAGAAGCAACAACTTTACTCGGTTTCAAAAGCCAGACTGCCATCATCAGAAGAATCCATCAACATAGAATTCGCTGCCTGAAAGTCGGACGATCTTTTATGATCCCGAAAGAATATCTCATCGACTATCTTTTGGATAGCTAAATTATGCAGCCATTATATTACATAGCGCACCACTTTTCAATAAGAAAAGAGTGCGCTTTTTATTTTCAAACGAAAGGCGGTCGATTTTTTGAACACAAGCTGGAGCAAAACGTTGAAAAAGCCACATGACCCTTGACTACTTCTACGGACAAGCCGGAGAGCTGTTCTCCTTCTACCGCATTCCAAAGGCTCTGTTTCAGGAGCCACGGTTCAAGAGCCTGTCAACCGATGCCAAGACCCTGTACGGTATCCTGCTGGACCGCATGAGCCTGTCCGTGAAAAACGGCTGGCTGGACGAGCAGAACCGGGTGTTCATTATCTTCACGATAGAGGATGTCAAGAGGGCGTTGTGTTGCGCAGACAACAAAGCGACCAAGCTGCTCCGGGAACTCGAAAAGTTTGGTCTGATTGAACGAAAACGCAGAGGTTTGGGAAAGCCAAGTTTGGTGTATGTGAAGAACTTTTCGGCAGAATCGTCAAAATCAATATTCCAGAATCGTGATTTTCACGATTCTGGAGGCTTCAAAAACGCAAGTCAAGACCCTTCAAAATCACGATGTAATAAGACTAAAGAGAATGATACTGAAATGAGTGAGACTGATCCATTCTATTCTGAAGAAGCGGATGGGATGAGCAAACGCACCCAACTGGAAGAATATTTTTCTCAGTCTTTGGAGGTAGACCTTCTGCTCCGGCTCTGCCCGGACGATGAGGATACCATCTATCAGATCGTAGATTTGCTGGTGGATACCTGCGCTACCAACCGTAAGCTACTGCACATTGCCGGGGACGACAAACCCGCCGAGGTAGTACGCAGCCGGTTTATGAAGCTGAACGCCGACCATATCCGCTTTGTGCTGAAGTGCCTTGCAGAGAACAGCAATCCCATTCGTAACATGAAACAGTATCTGCTCGCTTCTCTGTACAACGCCCCCACCACCATGCAGCTTTCCTACCAGAACCAAACCAACCATGACTTAGCGATGCGGAGGTGATGAAAATTTCAAAGAAAGCAACCACAATAGCCATCGTCAACCAGAAAGGAGGCACCGGCAAGACCACTACCTGTGAAAATCTTGGCATCGGGCTGGCGATGGAGGGCAAGAAAGTTCTGCTGGTGGACGCTGACCCGCAGGGCAGCTTGACCATCAGCATGGGCTGGCAGCAGCCCGATGAACTGCCCACAACCCTTTCCACCCTGATGGCAAAAGCCATGAACGACCAGAGCATTCCACCCGGCGAGGGTGTTCTGCACCATGCAGAAGGTGTTGACCTTATCCCCGCAAACATTGAACTGGCAGGGCTGGAAGTGTCTCTCGTCAACTGCATGAACCGGGAAAAGATGTTGAAACAGGTGCTGGACAGTGCCAAACGGGAGTACGATTTTATTCTGCTGGACTGCACTCCTTCCCTTGGGATGCTGACTGTCAATGCCTTGGCAGCGGCAGACACCACCCTGATTCCCGTGCAGGCGCAGTACCTGTCTGCGAAAGGTCTGGAACAGCTTTTGCAGACGGTGCAGAAGGTCCGGCGGCAGATCAACCCGAAATTGAAAATCGAGGGCATCCTGCTGACTATGACCGACAGCCGCACCAACTACGGACAGCAGATCGACAATTTGATTCGGGGTGCCTACGGCAGCAGGATTAAAGTGTTCGACCAGACCATTCCTAGATCTGTCCGTGCTGCGGAAATCAGTGCCGTGGGTAAGAGCATTTTCCAGCACGACCCCAAAGGCAAAGTGGCAGAAGCCTATAAATCTCTGACAAGGGAGGTGATAGCGAATGCCGAAAAACAGCTTAAACGTGTCGCTGAAAGGGGCAGATGACATTTTCTCCACCGAGGAATCCCGGCAGGAACAGCAGCGGGAGCAGGTGCAGCAGATTCCCATCGGAGAGCTGTTCCCTTTCAAACACCACCCCTTTAAGGTCTTGGACGATGAATCCATGCAGCGCACCGTAGAGAGCGTAGAGCAGTACGGTGTGCTGTCTCCGCTGATCGCCCGCCCACGCCCGGAAGGTGGCTACGAGATCATCTCCGGGCACCGCCGTCAACACGCCGCGCAGCTTGCCGGGCTGGAAACCCTGCCTGTCATCGTCCGTCAAATGGATGATGATGCCGCAGTTCTGCTTATGGTGGACAGCAATCTCCAGCGTGAGAACATCCTGCCCAGTGAAAGGGCTTTCGCCTACAAAATGAAGCTGGAAGCAATCGAACGAACTGTTGGACGACCAAAAAATGTGGGACAAGTTGTCCCACATTATTTCGGGAAACGCAGTACAGAGGTTGTTGCTGAAGGAACAGGCGAAAGTTATAAGCAAATCCAGCGTTTTATCCGCCTGACCAGCCTTATCCCGGAACTGCTGAACATGGTGGACGAAAAGAAAATTGCTTTTAATCCCGCTGTGGAGCTGTCCTATCTGGACGAAAGCCAACAGCGGGATTTTTTAGAAGCGATGAACGACACCCAGAACGCACCGTCCCTTTCCCAAGCGCAGCGGCTTAAAAAGCTGGCGCAGGAAGGGCACTTCTCGTATGACGTTGCCTTTGCGGTCATGGGAGAAGAGAAAAAGGGCGAGCTGGACAAGGTGGTTATCAAAAACGACACCCTGCGGAAATATTTCCCTCGCAGCTACACCCCAAAACAGATGGAGGACACTATCATCAAGCTGCTGGATCAGTGGCAACGTAAACAGCAGCGGCAGAATGAACGCTGACTTATACCGTAACGAAAGACCCGATGGGGCCTTTTTCTTTTGCAAACAAAAGGAGAAAAAACACTATGAACACTACTATTGATCTCAAGACCGCAAAGACCATCGAAGCCATGAACCAGAAGATCAACCACATGGACAATGCTGTGACCGACTTCTTCAACAAGATGAGCGATGTGCTGGAGCGGCAGCTCGGCGATGATGAAGTTTACGCCACCGTGATTGCCCCGGAGATCGAACTGACCATCACCCCGCTGGCGAACGTTCGCAGTTACCTGCCTTGCTTCGATGAAACTGATTCCTGCTACAGCATCAGCGAAGATGTGCCGCTGGCACTCTGCTACGATCCTCGTCAGGTCATTACGCTGGCTGGCAAGCGTTACCTGTCCGGCGCAGTCATCTTTGTACGCTATGACACCGATGGCAACTTTGTTGCCCTTACCACCAGTGACCTGTACCTGATCCAGTGTTATCTGGGCGAGAACAGTGTTCCTCTGATGGCTGGACGCGAGAAGATGGTCTGCATCTGCATTGACTGAGAGATGCAGCATGGATACTGAAATGGCCTGCTATGAGAGTTTCGCAGAAGTCACGGAGGACTTTTACTGTTCCGCCGTTGATGTTTTGAAGATTCTGGTTCTCCGTCTGCACGACTACCATGCTCGTTGCTTCCATTCTCTGCGGGATGCTCTGTACAACTATTTTTCTACCGATGCCGCACCGCATACTCATACCAATGTTTTCACTAAGCATACCGTTGTCGCGTCTTGCGCTCCCCGTCCTCCCTGAGAGGATTCTTCTCACAGTTCAGTCAATGCAGGGGGTTCGCTATGAATTATATTTATTAGTTTATCATTTTTGAAGCCGGTGCCTTTTTCGGCTTCTTTGTGGCAGCTCTGTTGAACGCCGCCCGTGCTGGGCAGGAAATCACTATCAAATTCGAGGAGGAAGATAATGGAGCAGAACGAGAACACTCTGTCGGTGCTGAAAATTGCACCGGGACAGTATCCGCAGCAGGTCGAGATCGATAACGACCTGAAAGCCTTGCAGCAGGCGGTGGGCGGCTCCATCGGCGCAAGCTACCCTTTTGAAGATCCGGTCGCCATCGTCTACAACGATGATGGCAAGCTCATGGGTCTGCCGCTGAACCGTGCCCTGTGGGACGAGGACGGGCTGATGTACGATGTTATTGCCGGAACCTTTCTGGTGGTGGGGCTGGGAGAGGAAGATTTTGTGTCGCTCTCTCCGGAGCTGGCTCAGAAGTATGAAGAAGAATTCCATCAACCCGAAGCTTTTCTCCCTCTGGGGCGTCGCCTGATGGTCATTCCGGTGCCGGATGAATCGGTTCAGAATGACGCAGAAAAGGCCGTAAACAAGCCCCCGGTGGAACATGACCGCTAAGACGATTTTCTGCACAGGAGGTGGTAACGATGCAGGAAGAAATCGAGCATAAGACGGTCAACCTTGCCATCTCGACCACAAAACTGTCCGCCCGCACCCTGCTGCGCGGAATGCAGTTTCTGTTGCGGCAGTATGACAAGCACGCTTCGCAGGGCAAGCAGTCCATGAAGCGGTTGGTACGGCAGAACCGTGGCGTGACCAATGTGGAGATTCAGAAAACCGGCATCAAGGATTTTGACCGCTATGCTAAGCGGTATCACATCGACTACTCCATCCAGAAAGACCTGTCCTGCACGCCGCCCCGATATCTGGTCTACTTCAAGGCACAGGACACGGATGCCTTGAGCGCAGCGTTCAAGGAATATTCGGCATCGGTGCTGGATAAAACCAAGCGTCCTTCCGTGCTGGCAAAGCTGCATGATCTGGCGCAGTCCGTTGCAAATCTGCCGGACAAAGTGCGGCACAAGCAGGAGGAGCGTGGCCTATGAGCAAAAAGAAGCTTTCCAAGCTGCTGGCGCTCTATCTGCCCTATGTGGTGATTGGCTTGCTGGCAACCAATCTGGGCGAGGCATGGCGGCTGGCCGTGGGCAAGGAACTGGGCGATAAAATCGTATCGCTGATGGATACGCTCCCGGCTGCATTTTCAAATCCGCTGCCCAGCCTGCACCCATTTGACTTGTTCATTGGTCTGTGCTGCGGTGCTGGAATGCGGCTGGCGGTGTACCTGAAAGGCAAAAACGCCAAGAAGTACCGCCACGGCATGGAGTACGGCTCTGCCCGGTGGGGCGGACCCAAAGATATCGAGCCGTTTATGGCTCCGAAGTTTGAGGACAATATCATTCTGACCAAAACAGAACGCCTGATGATGTCCAACCGCCCGCCGGACCCCAAGAATGCCCGAAACAAAAATGTGCTGGTAGTCGGCGGCTCCGGCAGCGGTAAGACAAGGTTCTTTATCAAGCCGAATCTGCTGCAATGTGATTCCAAGAATTTTCCGGTATCATTCGTAGTTACAGATCCGAATGGCATTATATTCCTCAATGCCAAGTGCATCAACATAAAAATTTCTGCCACGCTGATCCTGAAGGATTGCTGCACTTATTTTATTTTTGCAGGATGTCGGATTATTAAGGTAGACCTGTGCCATACCATCGTACTGGCAGCGGATGTGCGAACCATCTTGAAGCCGGACAAAGGGAATTCCTTTGGCATCTACTTTTTCTTTGGAGCGGAAGACACCAGTACAGGTTGAATAAATCGTCTCAAACAGATTCAACAGCCATTCATCGGATTGATTTTCCAGAATTTCTGCGGTCAGGCGCGGGAGGACATCCCTCCAGCGTAATACCGGCAGACCAAAATGATGAGTCAGATACATCATCAGATGTTCGTTGACTCCAAGGCAAACATCTGCTTTTACCCAACAGGCTGTGTCACCATATTCTTTCTGTAAGATGGACTGTGTGATATTATCTGCTATATTTTTAGCATAAGGCAGCATTGCATTTTGGATCGAGCAATAGCCGCCTTCTTCGGTCGGCAGAAGGGCAAGACCATCCCTTAAAAGCGCAAGTCCCATTTCATGGATACCTCGAAGATTTTCTTCCTTACAGGTATCCAAGATTGGGTATACCTCGTTCAAAAACTCAAGTGTTACATAACCATTTTTCAACAACCAGCGGACGCTATCGGCAAAAAGTGCTGCAAGTTTTTCAGCAAGGAACTGATTCACTTCATTGTGCCTGACATTGTCTCGCGCAGGTGTCGTTGAGAACGGGACATGAATGTAAAATGTCTGATGCGTTTCGACTGCTGTCTGGAAAAAAACATAAAGATAGTGCTGTTCTGTCGGGATAACCCTATCTTTTCCTTGGCCATCTGTTTCGAGTTCATATCCAATCAAAATTGGCTGCTTATCTTGTGTACGAAACACCAGAAGTTTTTTTGCAGAATCTATTGGCTTCTGCGTCAGCAGAACTTTATCCACACCATTGTCTACTTGGGTGAATTCTTTGCTGACCGACCATTCATTTTCATCCGGATAGATCTTGCAGCTTATATTTCTGACATTGCAAAGGGCAAACAAGACATCCGAAGAAAGATACTTTTTTAGCGCATCTCCGATTTCATTATAAGCTGTTTCGGGATTGACTTCTCCGTCAAATGGGAGAATCAGAATCGTATCGTCCCCGGTTGCCTCATTTTCTTCCGCATAAGGAAGGACCAGATTGCAAATCCGGAAAGAATACTGGCCAGAATAGATCCGCGGCGTTTTCGTATAGGCATAGACAGACTTGAATCCAATACCAAATCGTCCAATTTTACCAGACTCCGGCTCATCCTTTGTAGAACGAATGCCGCAAATGCCCTGGATATCTGCTTCTGTAAACGGCTTTCCGTTATGACACAGCACCAATCGGTCCGGGTAAAGGGAAAATGTCACATAGGTTGCCCCAGCACCCTCTGCATTCTGAATCAACTCAAAGATAAAGTGTGTTCGGTCGCTGTACTGATCTACCAGAATACGTGGTGCCCATTCTTCAAATTTCTGTCCGTAGTCCTGCTTACTGCGTTCCCGGATCTCAGAATATAAATCGTCCATAAAATCAATCCTTAGTTATAGTTGCAAACCGTTATAATGCCATTCACAATAACATTTTCCTCCACGGTTGCACGGTTTTGAATCTTTTCCAGCTCACTTAAAGTCGATGTTTTATCTTCCTCAAGGCTGCGAAGCTGGCTCTGATACATCCGCTTGATATTTGCATCCTCCACATTCTGAATACGGCTCAGCAAATCTTCTTTGCGATATTGATAACTTTTCAGAACAGCGGCGCGTCGGTAGTCACATTTTTCCTTTACGTCTGCGGTCAACTGTGCAAGAGCCTGTTGCTGCTGTTCACGCTTTCGCTGAGACAGCGCATCCCACTGGTTTTCCGCATAATCACCGAGAATTTCTTTGTAGTCTGCGGTTTCCAACAGGTCACAAAGATCCGATGCCGACAAATTGATTTCCGAGATCGGCACGATGCGGACTTCTTTCCGCATCCCGACGATCGTCCGTTCCACGAGCAGGAAGGGATAGTCTCCGGTTGGCACCGGGCAGTCTGCGGTATCTACCAGCAGATGAATGTAAACTTTTTGACGATTGTGCAGCTCGGCAGCTGCCATCCTTACCAACGGATGCACTGCCGTAAAGAAAATAGCATTCCGATCTCGTGCTGCTTCTTCCTGATTGAATGTTACCGCGATTCGCGTGTCAGACCCTTTCAGATAGTCCATCCACTGGTTGTACATAGCCGATTTTTTCATGTGGGAGCTGCGCAGTTTTGCTTTCAGCGCCGCACGGTTCTCGCCGCTCAGTGTCAGCACCTTGTGAGGTCCGTCACCCTGAATGTAGTTTTTTTCTCCCAAAACCCGATTGAGATACTCCACTACGAGTGCCTGAATATACCGTTCCCCGATCCACGGATTTTCTGCATCCATGACTTTCCGATCCATCACATAGCCGGAAATATCAATGCCAAACAGCTGTTTGCTCTCATCCTCCAGCTTCTTCATTTCGTTGGCTCTGGAGACCTCGTTGTCAGCAATTTTTTCGATTTTTTCTTCTTTTTCCTGCTGGGTCAGCTTAGAATCGAAGATTGCTTCATTGATTCGCTGGGTCATATCGCCGAGAATCCCGGCGCACTCACCAATCGAACTTTCGAATACGCCGATACGCTCCAAACAGCGGTGATAGATCTTTGCGTCAATTGTGTCTTCCGTCACCAGATTGCAGATGATAACGGTATCGCTCTTTTGTCCGCGACGGTCGATACGACCGATTCTCTGTTCGATTGCCATCGGATTCCATGGCAAGTCATAGTTGATCATAAAGTCACAGAACTGGTAGTCCAGACCTTCGCAACCAACTTCTGTGAACAGAAGCATCTCCAATGCCGCCGGATCTTCCGCAGGAAGCTCAAAACGCTGACGGAGTGCCAGACGCTCCTCATCTTTCACACTACCGTTCACCTGTGCCACGCGGTATCCTTTTCCGACAAGGGCCTTTTCCACATAATTCAATGTATGACGGAAAGAACTGAACAGGATAATCTTGTTATTCTTCTGGTGGCTCTTATTCTCCACAACTTCCAACAGCCTGTCCAGCTTTTCATCCGCCTGCGAGAGATTTTCCGACAATTCAATCACATGATTTGCCATTGCACGGAACTCTGTCTCCAACGAACCCATGTTCAACTTTTCAAGCTCATCAATAGTAACAGTTCCTTCTTCATCGCAGCAATCCGAAAGGATATCTCCCAGACGGCGCGTGACCATACCTTTCAGCAACGGCGCAAGACCAAAAATGCAGCTGGATGCCTGACGCATGAGCGTACTCATCATAAATTCCAGCGGCACATTATTGTGCAGGTAGCTGAGCGCATGGCTTTCAAAATCCATCAGTGCATCGTAAAGCTCCTTCTGCTCCGGGGTAAAATGGACCGAAACACTCTGCGGACGACGCACACAAAAATCATTCTGAATGTCCTGACGGCGGGTGCGGTTGATCATGCCGGAGAAGCTGTGCAGTCCTTCGACATCCTGAAGAAGGCCCACACGCGTTGTTCGATCAATCGGCTGCGCACTCTTGAGCTTTGCCATAACATTTTTATAGGTCGGGTTGTCCTCGATCACACTACGACCCCAGCCGGTTTGCGCAGCACAGGACAAATGCTCCGAAGCCTCTGAACGCCAGTTTTCTGCCTGATGCCGAATCAATCTTGCCGCCGCATTGATTTCTGCATTTGGCTCCTGCATTTCCTTGAATGTCTTTTTGTCCAGAATCACATCGGGGCGGAGGGCGTTCAACAAGGTATACAGATCCTCATCATCCGTCTGAACCGGTGTTGCGGTCAGCATAACGACTGCATCCGCATTGTCCGTAAAATAGCGCGCAACCTGATAAGCGCCTGTCGTTGAATGCCGGATGTGGTGTGCCTCATCAATGATTACAAGGTCAAAGTGAATCGGTTCTTCCAGATCAAGCAAACCCTTTTGCCGTCCCTTGCCATTAAGTAGTTCCCTCGTCATCAGAGAATATGGCAGGATCGTTTTTCGGAGAGCAACCGGCCACTCTCCGTCTTTATCGCATTCGTTGATTGCCTCCCGGAGCGAAGCACCATCCAGTTCTGTAAAGTTTTCATCAAACCGCTTCATTTCAGAGCGCCACTTATGTTCAGCAACCAGCGGCTTGGGGCAGATGATCAGTACAGACTCGAAATCATCGTTGCGTGCCTGCAATTCGCGGAGAATCAGGCCCGCTTCGATGGTTTTACCAACACCAACGCTATCTGCAACGAGGATACGTGGGCGTTCCGAGTGGATCATCTTCAAAGCCGGGCGGAACTGATAAGGCACAAAGTCTACACGCGCTGCATTCAGAGAGTACAGCTGGTCATTGGTGGGGCTGCAAAGCTGCTGAGCTGTGAGCAGAATTTTTAATTCATCAATCGAGACATTGCAGCGCTCCGGCGAAGCATCTGCCAGAAGAAGCTGATCTGCATAATAGGTTCCGAACCCAGTATCCATGAACATAACTTCGTATTCTGTGGAGTCTCCACTACCACGGATATTTCCAATCATGCCCACTTGATCTGGATTACTCTTTCTTACAACCTTCGCACCGACGACAAACGGATTTTCCAGTACCTTAACAGGAGCAGACTGCACAGCAGGGCTGGCAGACTGTTCTTCAGCACAAGAAGACGGTTCCTGAATCCGAATAGGATTTCCATAGTTCGGCATTTCTACGGATGCCCGGAATTCTTTGGCCTCGTTTATTTCTGCACGGCTTCCACCAAACCGCTCCATAAAATCAATGTACCTTGACAAATCGGTCTTCGTCATAGTCAAAGTTACTTCTTCTGGAGTAGGATGCGCCCAGTCATTCCGTACTTCAAACATGGCACTGATACTATCCTTCATCCCATAATAATCCGCATAGTACTCAATATTACGGAACGAGTAAATGTTTTTTCTGGCCACAGTCAAAGCCGCCTGTAAATCCAGTCCTTGCAGCGTTGAAATCCCTTTTTCGTTTACCTTTCTCTGCTGAAGTTCTGACAGGCTGGGAAGGACGATCATATTCCACCAATCGCTTGGTTCAAGGCTCTTTAGGCGTGGCTCTAACCATTTGCGACACACATCCGCCGCATTCAGAAGATAAACATTCATTTTTGCCACAACTTCCGCAATATTCATTTTTATTCCTCCTTTTTGACCCCAGCAATATCAATTTTTACAGGTCGCTTTTCCATGACAGCACCTGTATCCTTGTCCGTCAGCAGGAAATAGTAGTCATTTTCACGAGAATACGGGAGCTTCTTCAAAGTCAGCGTAACCTCTGTGCGGCGTTCCTCATCGACGCAGCCTGCGGTCTTGTCTGCCCGGATTGTCCGCTTGGTGGACACCTGATTGTCCATCGCATTGACGGCAAAAACCTCATACGATGCCGGGAGGACCGTATCCGTCACAAGTTCTGTCTGAAGGAACTTCAACGTAATCTTTCCGTCCATCAGCGTTTCCGGGGTTGGCAGAAGCGAAACGGTGGCTTTCTGGGTCTCAACGTGCCCGGCCTGCGTGCGGACATCCAGCACCGGCACCAGCATCTCCTGCACAGAGGCACCACCATGCACATAGTTCTGCCCGCCGCCAGCACACTTGAAAATAGAGCTGCCCAGCGGGGTGTATGCCGTGCGGTCATCAGCCGTATCCAGCACATCCCCCAAGCGGTAGCCCACAGCTCCGACCACCGGCTGTGTGTCATCAGAAATTATAAAACGCTTGTTTTTGATCACCGCCTGTGGCAGATTGATGACCTTGTCGCTCTCCATGATCGGGTCGTGCTTATACAGGAATCCATGGTCTGCCGTTACGATAAAATGCCGGATGTTCGCATTGTCGGTCAGGCGGCGGATTTCCTTGTACAGTTCTTCCACAGCCTCCTCGCAGGCAGAAAACACTTCGTTTTCCGTGCGGGCCTCATCGCCGCGGGCATCGATCTGGTTGTGGTAAACATACACCAGCGTCTTGCCTGAGAAGTAGCTGCGCAACTCGTCGCGGCGCATATTCTGCATCTGGTCGAACTGGATGCAGCTGCTGTTTTTCTCTGCCGCTTGCAGGATGCTTTCCCGTGCAGCGGTACCTACCGTTTTCTTTCCGAGGATGGTCACAGTGCTGTCGGGCTGAAGCTCCAGACTGACATGAGGCAGCAGTGCCGCCATGCCGAGCTGGGTATAGGAGGGCACTGTGCTGACAGCCGGGGTCAGCTTTGCCGTGCATTTTGCATCCATCGCCAACTTTTCAAAAAGCTGCTGAGCCACTTCGTACCGCATGGCATCCGAAATAAACACCACCACGCGCTCCCGTGTGCCACTGACATTCTTGCTGTAAAAATGGGTCTGACGCTCTGTCTGGAAGGTGGTCAGATTATGGGACAGACTCTGGCACCAGCGCACAGCCAGCGGATCGAGGAAGCAACTGGTGTACACTTTTTCCACAAGAGCTTGCAGCTTTTCAATCTCCTGTGTACGGATGACTTTTCCATAGCTCAGGTAGAACTTCCGATAAGCCGTATCCACCTGCCATGCGCTGCCACTATACTGCGCCGCCAGTGCATCAACGCCGTCTGCCGGGACGAAATGCACTGCCTCCAGAACGGTGCAGGCATTGGCCAGCAGGCAATACAGCTCTTTCTGGGCATCCTTTGCGCCAAAGTAGATCTTGCTGCGCTCCTCGCAGATCTGCCGGATGCTGTACCCCTTCAGGGTTGCCGATGTGTTTTCTTCCATCAGGCGGTTCATGATCCAGCTGCTGATCTGTGTCTCTGCCGCATCGAATACCGTGCAGTCCAGCAATAAGTCGGGGTTCGTGTGCTGCAACTGCCCCAGAACCTGCATGACGTTCAGCTCCTGCGCAGCCGTTGCTGAGAACCGCTCAAAATACGGCTGATCTGGCAGATAGTTCATCATGCTGTCAAGGAAATTCAGAACCTCGCCCTCCTGCGGCAGGCTGCGATCCAGCCATTCATCCGGGGCATCAATGTCCATTGCGTGGGCAGCATAGGTGGCAAATAGGCAGGTGACCAGATCTTTCAGGTTCTTCCCGGCCGGATTGTAGCCAAACAGCCGTTTGCAGACCAACCAGAAATCCGTTGCTAGCCCGAATTTCTCAAAAAGCTGCAAGGATTCGTTCCCGGCATCCAGCGCACCGCGCAGAACATGGCGTACCAGTTCCTCCGGCTTGGGCGGGCACTTGCACAGCACCGCCATCATGGCCAGCGCAAAGGTTTCTTCCGTATAGGCAGGCGTACCCAGATCGTAGAACCGTTTCGTGCGATCCTGCGCTGCAAAGAAGTTGATATGTTCCTGCACAAAGAGCCGGGTTCTTTCATCCAGATCAAAGTCCTGTGCGATCATGGTCGCCTTGTCGGTGGAGTATTCCTGCGAGTAGCACAGCATATCCGCAAGATGGTTTTCCTCCAGTGGGGGCTTTGCAAAGGGCGCATAGATCAGAAAGCTCTCGTCCGGGTGGTCGATCTCCAGCATCCACTTGGTGGCAAACTGGGTGCGGGGCTCCATGCGGTATACCGTCACACCGGGGAGGTCGAGCTGATTCACTTCGTTCTCAAAGCTGGCCGATTCATCGTACCAGAATACCAGTTTGCGCTGCTCTCCCGGTGTAAACATTCCCCGGAGACGTTCTTCGATCTGGCGCAGTGTCGTTTTAGCCATGGGTTTTCATCTTTCCTTTACAATATCGTAGAAACACCAATACACCGGAGCGGTGTTGCAACACCCCGGTGTATTGGTTTCACATTATTTAATCGGCGCAAGTACGTTCAGATTTTTGCCATCTGCGGCGGTCTGCGCCTTGACGTAGTTCACTTTTACGCCGTCATCCAGATCCAGCGTGATGCGCAGGGCGGCAAGGTGGGCGATATTTTTCTCGTACTTCTCGCACTCCTCCTGCTGGAGCTTCAGCTTGTCCAGACGCTTCTGCGCCGTGGACACCGTGCGGGCATCGTTGCTGCTGGAAATGACATTGTTCTCCTGCACGATCTGCTGTGCGTAGGTGCGCAGCAGGGGGCTGAGATAGTTGTTGTAGACGCGGCCGGTGGTATCGGCATCCCAGCGGTGGAGGTAAACCAGCGCCTTGAAGCCGTTTTTCTTGCCGCTGTCGAACATCCAGTAGATGGGCCGCTTCTGGTAGATTTTGCAGTGGTCCGCAAAGAAATCCTTCAAAAAGTAGTTGCGGATGATCTCGCGGCTGGTGTTGCCCTTGTTGCCTAGCGCCTTTGCAATGAACGCAAGGTTTTCTTCCAGCGTATCGGCACCGTACACCACCCGGACAAACTCCACGATGCGGTTCACAAGGTCGTTTTCGCCAAAGTATTCCTCATCGCACAACGGCAGCACATTGTCTGTTACCGGCTTGAGGGTTACATATTTGCTGTCATCCCATTCGCCGCCGGCATACACCAGCCCATCCACATCCAGCGAGTACCGCCCGAACAGGCACCCCACTGCATAGGAAAGCAGGCTCTTGATCTCGCGGGTCAGGTCGGCGCGACGCACGGTCACATCCTTGTCTTCCACTTCCGGGGTCAACTCATCCTGCAAACCGTAAATATCAATAAAGATGCGGTTCAGTTCTTCCTCGTTGGCCTTGAGCTGCTGGAAACGCTGCTCACATTCTTCCTGCCATGCGGCAAATTTATCGCTAATCAGTCTTCCCATTTTTTATTCTTCCTCCGACTGTCCGGTTGCAAACGCCTTTGAACCAGTCATAAGTTGATTGCAAGTTGGTTGCAAGTTCGTTGCAAGTTCGTTGCAAGTTCTAATCCAAATTAGGATTCCGTCACTCAACAGCAAACCATCTTGCCGCGCTTGTTTTTCCCTTGCAAACCACTTTTCCGCTGTCCCTAAGTTCCCTCATCAACACTTGAATCTGTCCACGATTCAGTCCCGGCAAAACTTGCTGCAGTTCTTTGAAAGGGGTTCCAACTGCATTATTTTCGCGTATATGCTTCAGGAGCAGTTCCTTGTTCGTATCACGATCCAAGCCAACATGCCTTGTGTGCACGCCAGTCTTACCGGTGGCGGCATAAAGGCTCCTTGCGAGAACATACTTTTTCCGACCGATGTGCTCAACAATTCCCATTTCTGTCAGACGCCCCAGCCGAGACTGCATTTTTTCATCAAGGGGGCGTTCATGGTACAGTGCATCAATTGCCAAGAAATCTTCTGTTGACAACATCGGCTCTGTAAATTTATCACTGATTCGGTGGATAACGGAGAGCATTGCTTTGTCAAGGATCAACCCATTTAGCGTAACGCTGACAAAAAAATCATCCGTACCAGTAAAATCGGGCAGCGGCTTGGCTTCCTGCACGCTCAGTTCAAACATCAGGTTCATGCCCTGTCCAGAGCGTTCCACCATGCCGCACAGAGAAAGGATCTCCGCAATACGGCGATTGCGCGGCAGCTGGCGGTCCAGTATATTATCAAGTGTGATGCCAAAAGGCAGTCCGCCGGGGCTTTCAACCACCAGTCTATCCCGGTACTGGCGTACAAAGATGCTGCCGCCAAACTGATAGTTCCTATGGCTTACCGCATTCAGGATAGCTTCTCGAACAACACGCTCATTAAACGTGGAGATGTCGAACACAAAGAAGCCCTCTTGATAATGCTGTTTATCATTCCGCAGGTTGACCAGCTCCCAAATGCGATCGTAGCAGGTAAAGAAGCCAGACTTGAATTCTTCCCGTTGGTTTGCGGGGCCGGAGGCCTCGGAAGTATTGTGAT
>ENA-OROR01001420-OROR01001420.1-human-gut-metagenome-genome-assembly--contig:-NODE-1420-length-15564-cov-4.162357_pt1 | contig 15564 bp, 10 predicted proteins | sample MGYA00242135_ERZ509060 | MGnify/ENA primary metagenome ERZ509060 (study PRJEB26280, sample SAMEA2338742) | human gut metagenome | biome: human gut; feature: human-associated habitat; material: faeces... | reverse complement strand
GTGCGAACAACTCATAAAAATGAGGCAGATGATAGGACGGATCCGAAAAATCCACATCCGTGATAAAACGGATCAGATGATTTGAGGCATCCCACATGGCTCTGCCACCCTCTCCGTTTTCTCCCTTGTGGATGCAGGTGTGCAGCAACTCCTTCGCTTCCCTGCTGTAATTGAATATCCCTTCGCCGTCTCCCCAGCGGTGCGCTGCGAAAAACAGTGCCATCGCAAAAAATTCCTCACCATCCGGTGCTGCGCCAAAAGAATTTTTTGTTCCATCCGGCTGCACCGACCATGCAAAATATCCTGCATTTTCGCCTTCCTCTAAGTACATATAAGTTTTTGCCCATTTCCACAGACGGTCAAATTCTTCTTTCCGGTCCATCTGGACACACATCATCATGCCGTAGGACATCCCTTCTGTCCGCGCATCATGGTTACCCGTGTCCTCGATATATGCCATATCGTCCCCGACGGGATGATAGATCCGCTCTGATTCTGCCCCGTAAAAAAGTGTATGGAAGATCTCATTTTTCCGCTTTTCTATGGTTTCCTTATCATAGCCTGCCTCCGCAAATACATTGCGGTAGGTTCCAGTCTCAAACGCTCCTCTTTTCATGCAACTTTGTCCTTTCCTCTTATTCCTTGACACCGCCAATGGTAAGTCCTGTCACAAAATAGCGCTGTAAGAACGGATACAGACAGATGATCGGCAGCATAGTCAGTATCGTTGCAGCGGCACGCACGGAAGTCGGTGTCACAGATCCTGCCGCATTTTTCATTGCCTCCACGGAATTTCCCTGGTTTGTGACGGAAGATAATAATTTCATCAGCTCATACTGTAAAGTTGTCAGGTTCGCACTCATACGGTTATAGAGCATTGCATCAAACCATGAATTCCACTGTCCGACTGCGACAAACAGTGCAACCGTCGCATATACCGGTTTGCAGAGCGGGGAAATGATCTTTAAGAAGATCGTGGTGTAACCTGCCCCGTCTAACTGCGCGGATTCTTCCAGACTGTCTGAGATACCATTCATATAAGTACGGATGACTAACATGTTAAATGCGCTGAACATTCCCGGAATGACATACACCCAGAAACTGTTTGTCAGGTGAAGTGTCTTAAATAACAGGAAGGTCGGGATCATTCCACCATTGACATACATGGTGATCACCCAGAACAGGGATAACTGTTTTTTAAACATGAAACGTTTTCTGCTGACAATAAATGCCAGAATCGCGTTGGCAAACAGTGCAAGTGCTGTTCCGATGACGGTTCTTGCAACCGTGATGTAGGCACCCATAATCAGGTTGTCTTTCTGCAGCACGGTAATATAATTTTTCCATGTAAATTTTCTCGGCAGCAGGTAGATCCCGCCGCGCAGCGCATCTGTTCCGTCATTCAGTGAGATTGCCAGCGTATTTAACACCGGATATAACGTAATGATCACAAACATGATCATAAATAATGTATTTAACGTTACGAAAACTTTGTCCGCAACGGATGTTTTCTTTCTTGATTTTCTTCTCTTTGTTGTTACTGCTTCCATACCAATACCCCCTAAAACAGCCTTTCTTCGCCGTTACGTTTTGCGATCTGATTGGCGATCACGATCAGAATGATACTAACCAGACTCTTGAAAATACCGGCTGCCGTACCAATGGAGAAATCATTCTGGCTGATGCCCCATTTTAATACATAAATATCGATGGTCTGCGATACGCTCTGTACCAGACCGTTTCCAAGCAGATACTGGATCTCAAAACCTGCATTCAGTACGTTTCCGACATTCATTAAAAGTAAGATCATGATCGTCGGCTTAATTCCGGGAAGTGTGACATATTTGATTCTTGCCCAGCGGCCCGCACCATCCATATTTGCAGCTTCATAGAGTGAAGGATCGATTGCTGTGATCGCAGATAAATAGATGATCGCATTCCATCCTGTCTCTTTCCATACATTTGCAAATGCCACGATCGGCCAGAAGTATTTCGGATATGCAAAGAAGTTGAGAGGCTGGTCTAAAATACCAAAGTTCACTAAAAGTTCGTTGATAATACCGGTGCCCGATAATGCATCATGTAAAATACCGGTAACAATAATCCAGGAAAGGAAATGCGGCAGATAAGAAATGGTCTGTACGACCTTTTTTCCTCCCTGTGATTTTACCTCGTTCAATAAAATTGCAAATACGATCGCCATCACAAAGGTGACGACCAGATTGATCACACCCATGGCAAGTGTATTTCTGATTACCCGCAAAAAGGTTGCATCGGAAAATAACTGCTGGAATTTTGCAAGTCCCACAAAAGAAGAATGAAGCAGGCCATCCTTCGGTTTATAATTCTGAAAAGCCATCAGCCAGCCGCCAAGAGGCAGATAACAGAAGATCACTCCATACACTACGATGATCGCTGACCATATTAAAAGAACCTTCTGCCGCTTTATTTCTTTCCATGTGATTTTTATCTGCGGCTCTTTGATTTTTTGTTTTTGTTTTTTTTTCGTTACTGTTATTGAAGCCATAGTTTCACTCCTCTTTTTTAAGAATGGGGACTGTCATTCGTCCAGTCCCCATCCCGTTTTCTCACAATTTTTACTGATATTTTTTTGCTTCCTCAATTCTGCGGTCTAATTCTGCCTGCATCTCATCAATAAATGCCTGCGGATTACAGTTATTGTAGACACCCATGTACTCTTCCCATGCACTGTCAAAGTCAGATGCCATAACGACCTTCGGAAGGTATTCATGTTTTACTTCGCCCATCTTTGTCCATGCCATGCCGCCCTCAGTTGCAGTCGTCATGTTGTTTGAATAGGAATACATCGGATACCACGGTCCCGGTGCCTCGCTGGTTCCAAGCATATCCACATAAGTCTCTGCGCCATATGCTTTAAAGCAGTTCTGTACGTCCTCGCTCAATCCGTCATAGAACTCTTTTGCCTGATCCCCCGATTTCATTGCATTAATGCCGTCACGGCTGGTACCGGAATACTGTGGGAAATAAGAATATGAACAGCTGTGGGATGCCTTGTAAGCGGTGTCGGAGGACTGCATTCTCATATCCTCGGTACGATAATACTCACCATTTTCATCCACATCATAATCCACACCTTTTTCGCCCCAGAAACGAAGATCATGTACTTCCTGGTCTAACAGATCATTGATGAACTGAAGGGCGCCCTCCACGTCTTCGCAGCTTGTGGTGATTGCAAGACCACTTGACACATTTAATGTTCCGCCGGAGTTGTGCCACTGGTTCTTCATACCTTCGTCGATCGTGATCGGAAGCGGTACATAATTGCAGCCTTCCTTGTCAAGTCCCTGCTGCTTAAATGCATCATTTACGTTGTATGCAAAATCCCACCACTGATCGATCATTCCAAGTACACGACCGGTTGATAATTTTGCAATGTACTCATCATAGGTCTGTGTAAAAGACTCCGGATCTACGATTCCTTTCTGGTACTCTTCATTTAATTTCTGGAAGTAACGTTTTGCTGTCGGTGTTGTATTGTAATCTACGATCTTTAATTCATCCGGGTCTACGATACAACTTCCATCATTTGGATAGCCATCCAAAAACTGTGGTGCATTTTCCAGACAGAAGTATCTCCAGTCATCGCAGAGGATCGTGTACGGGATATTTTCTGTTCCGTCATCCATGGTCGGATTTGCTTCATTGTATTTCTCGATCAGGTCAAAATACTGATCCATCGTATGGATCTCAGGATAGTCTGCCCACTTTAACACTCTCGTCTGGATCCAGAATGCCTCGTCACCGTGGGTGGTTGCTTTTTCTTCCCCGTAAATATTTCCAAACTGATTGATCCAGTAGATATGTCCATCATCCTGACGGAGTTTATCCCACTCCTCATCTGTAAAAAATTCTTTGATGTTTGGATATTTGTCTATGTAATCATCCAGTGCTACCAGCGCACCCGCATCATAGAGCTGTTTCATTCCGTCGCCGCCATCGATCATATCCGGATACTCACCGCCTGCGATCAGTGTTCCGACTGCCTCCTGTGCTGTCTGTCCGGTCAGCCATGTCTCCTTGCATTTTGCACCTGTGATCTCTGCGATCTTCTGCTCGATCTCATTGTCATCATTGATCTCTGTACCAGGTACTGCAAAAAATGCGGTAAACTCTTTCACGCCGGATGAATCATTTGTGTTTTCCCCTGATGAGCCTCCCTCTGTGGATGCTGCGCCATTTGTTCCTGTGGTATTGGTATTTCCCCCGCCACATCCGGTAAGCATTGACGCTGCCATTGCCATAACAAGCAATACTGACACTGCTTTTCTTCGTTTCATTTTTTCTCCTCCTTCTTAATCACATCTGATTTCTGTAAGATCTGTATCAGATTTTGTAATTTTATTTTACCAATTTGTCATTTTTCTACAACCGGACAAAAATCAAAAAAAGTCATGACAAATTTTAGTTTTTCATCTAAAATCTGTCATGACTCTCTATCACAGGTACTATTGTCCTCGTTTATTCATTTACACTGCGTGTCTTCTTGCGGTACGTTGTCGGCGTACATCCTTTGCTCTGGATAAACCGGTTAATAAAGTAATCCAGATCACGGTATCCTACTTCTTCCGCCACAAGATAGATTTTATCATCCGTCCTAAGAAGGATCTCCGCTGCCCGCTCGATCCTGTAATTATTCAGATATTCCTTGAACGATACACCATATTTTTTCCGGAACATCTGCCCTAAATAAGCACTGTTGACAAAATATTTCTTCCCGAGTTCTTTGAGCGTCAGATTCTCTGCATAATTTTTCCGGATCTCCCCCTCCACATCAAGAAGCACACCGCGGGACGCATTCTGCCTTAACTGTACCAGATAATCCGCATACTCCATGACGAATCTGCGGAAATGTGAAAGGCTTCCTCGGATCATATGTACCTGAAACGCATTTTCGCAGATATACTGTAACACCTCATCCTGATTGACGCTGTCATCCTGCTCCATCGCAAGGGAAACCAGACGGTACAGGAGATAATTCATGTTCATCTGTACCAATTCCGGGTTCATTCCCGCCTCATTCATCTCCTCATAGATCGCTGCAACATTATCCTCGATCCTTTTCTTGTCATTCTCTTCCACACTCCGCAGCAGATCCTCGATTTTTTTGTGGCTCACCACAATACCGGACGGATTTTTCTGCTCTTTCGAATAGTACAATAGATTCGGCATCACCTTAAAATTGGAAAAAGTCTTTGCGATCACTGCCGACCGGAAAGATTCTGAGATATCACTGATATCTTCCACCTCACTGCCGACATACATCACGACCGGATGGACTGTGCTTTTCTGAATCTTTTCCAATAGCAGATTGATATATTCCTGCTCCCGCAGTCCCTTTTCCTGCGAAATTTTTTTACAGAAAATAAATCCCACATCATAACATTCTTCCTTGCCTTCCGCGTCTAAGAATGTAAGACAGCTGTATTCACCTCCAAGATACTGCATGCAGGCTTCATATATCTGTCTCTGGAGCTGCCGTTTCTTTTCCGGTCCTATGTCCGTATCCGTCTCGCCATCCTCCGACTCGATCCCGATATAGCGGATCCCTCTTCCAAAATCCACCTGTCCTTTAACATAAGAGAGTGCCGTTTCCTCCTGTCTGCCGAGCAAAAGTGTCTGCATCTGCTGCACAAAATACGCTTTTCCGATTTTCCGGATTCGCTCGCTCTCTTCCTTTTTATCCTGCTGCATCTGTTTTACCTTTGAAAGCAGTGCAAGGAGCTGGCTTTTCTGGATCGGCTTTAATATGTAATCCGTACACTGCCATTTGATTGCCTCTTTCGCATAGGTAAAGTCTCCATAACCGCTCAGTATTACAAAAAATGCCTCTGACAGATGCGTTTCCCTGATATATTTTAAAAATTCCAGACCATTCATAACCGGCATTTTGATATCCGCTAAGATCAGGTCGACCGGATTACTCTTTAAAAATTCTACCGCCTCACTGCCATTCCCCGCAGTTCCCACAATCTCAAATCCTTCTTTTTCCCAGTCAATCAACGCAGAAAGTCCCTGTACGATAAATGGCTCATCGTCCACAAGCAGCACTTTAAGCATTCTATCCCCTCCATTCTTTCTCCCATAAAATTTTCCCTATCTTCTCCTTTTTATGAAATTGCATTCAAAGGTATCACTACAGATACTTCTGTTCCAACACCTCTTTCACTTTCGATATGAAATTTTACATGATCTCCTGTATACATTTTCAGTCTCACGCAGGCATTGATCACACCTACCCGTCCTTTTTCTTTAAGCATCTCGATATTTGCCTCTTCCATGCGTTCCTGCAGATAATTCAGATATTCTTCCGGCATCCCCTCCCCGGTATCCTCCACTTCAAGATGCAGATTATTTTTATCTTTATATACACGGACAAAGATCCATGACTGTGACGCTTTTCCCTCAATACCATGCACACATGAATTTTCCGTAAAAGTCACTAACGATAATTTAGGAATCTGGTACTCCCTGCAGTCATCCTCCATTTCAATGCTGTATCTTAGCCGGTCACCAAAACGGTATTTCTGAAGTTTTAAATACGACTCCACAAAACCGATCTCCGCACCAAGGCTCACAATATCTGTTCCCCACTCCACATACTGCCGTTCTATCAGCGAAAGCTGTTCGATCATTTCCGCTGTCTCATCCTCATGTTTTAAGATGCTCCGCATGCGGATATTTTCCAATACATTGAATAGAAAATGCGGGTTGATCTGGCTGTGAAGTGCCAGAAGTTCCGCCTTTTGTCTGGCAATATCAGCATCCTGTCTGGCAATCTCCGACTCCTGCTGTTTTAACCTGCTCTCATAAACCGTCTCGATCAGATGATTCATCCGGTTTGCCATGGAATTATAATGCTGCATCAGCTGGCTGATCTCATCGGTTCCTGATATTGTTTCCACCACTTTTAATTTTCCGGTATGATCCTGCGAAAAGGTATCTTCCAACAGATGCAGACGTACTGTAAACGAACGGTTTAGAAACTGCATAAATACCCACGGGAGAAAAATATTGATCAACACCAGCAGGATCATCGGTATGGCATTGTTCCACAAAATTTTTGAGATCTGTATTTCCGGATACCGCACATAGATCTTCATCGGCTGTCCGTATAATTCTTTCTCCTGCACATAACACTTGTGCATGGTACCCTTATCAAACCTCTCAAAAGATTCTTTTATATTGTTTCTTCCGGTATTTGAAAAGATAATCTTATCACCGCTGCAGATATACACCTCTGATTCATAATTTGCCCTCAAAAGTCCGGTATTGACCGCATTATAATCCAGATCAATCTTTAAAACTTTTTCATGCGGATCTAACATATAACGGTTTAATTTCCGGATAATCGACACCTTTCTTAAATCCGTCGGAGATGTATCGTGCGTTTCATCCATGTAGGCACAAAATACAAAATTGTTCCCGGAATCCTGCAGTTTCTGATACCATTCCGTCTGTTTTACACGTCCTAACTTTTTGAACTTTCCACCATTTACGATCGTATCATTGTCGGCATACATCGTGATCTCAACGCTGCTGTTGCCAAGCGAACTGTCAAACAGGGAATCCTGCATCAGCTCCTGATACGCTTCATAAAATGCCAGATGGGAATCATAATCGGCATTCAGAAAATTGTTGATATACTTATTCATATAAATATTTTTTGAGATTGTGAGTGCTTCTTCTACTGCCTTGTCAATGCTGTACTCTGCCACACTCGCTATATTTTCTGTCACCTGTTTTCTTGCATTGTGTTCCTCCGAAAATATCATTCCGACTACAACACTGTCTGTCAGGGCGACCGGCAGGACCACACAACAGACATACAAAAGAATCAGTTTCTTTTGTATGCTGTAAGTGTCAATTTTTTCTTCGATTTTTTTACAGAGACGCACAATTATTTTCATAACATCAGACTTTCCACTGTTTTTCCTGTGAGTTTCTCACTGCGTGAATCCGGCTGCATGCCTCCGACAAAAATCTCGAAGTGTCCGGACGGCAGGATCTTTTCACCGTTTTCATCATACAGCATAAATGCCTCTGATTCCAGCCGGATATTGATTTCTTTTTCTTCCCCGGCACAGAGTGGAAGTTTTACGATCTTTTTTAACTGGCCATGCGGCATCTTTGAATGTTCTGCCTTCACGTAGACCTGCACTGTCTCAGTCCCATCCATTTTTCCGGTATTTTTTACAGACAGACCGATCGTCACTCCTTCTGACACCACTGGTTCCTGCTCTAAAAATCTCACATTTTGATATGCATACTCTGTGTAGGAAAGCCCATAGCCAAACGGATACAATGCTTCCTGTTCCATATACCGGTAAGTTCTTCCCTGCATGGAATAGTCCTCGAAATCCGGCAGTTCTTCCGTGGTACGGTAAAATGTGACCGGCAGTTTTCCTTCCGGGTTTGCTTCCCCAAATAAAATATCCGCAATGGCAGCTCCGCCTCTTGCCCCCGGATACCAGCCCTGTACGATCGCATCTACATGCTCATCCGCCCAGTTCACCGCAAGTGCACTTCCCGATAGCAGAACTAAAATAACAGGCTTGCCACAGGATACAGCAGCCTCTAAGATCTCCTCCTGCAGTCCCGGCAGGTTCAGATCCGGTTTGTCACCACTGCCGTACTCATTGCCGGCATCTCCCTCTTCTCCCTCAATGCCCGCGTCAAGTCCCAGCACTGCGACAACCACATCACTCTCCTTGCATACGCCAAGTACTTCTGACATGCGGTCATTTTCCTGTGCCAGATTGCTGGTGCGGTCCTTATAAAGATGGCAGCCCTCCGAATAGAGCACCCTCACATCGTCGCCGACATAATCTTCAATCCCCTCTAACACAGTAATGTAACGTGATGCCGTTCCCTCATAATTGCCGACTAACGCGCGTCTGCTGTCCGCATTTGGTCCGATCACGCCAATCGTTTTTATTTTATTTTTATCAAGCGGTAATATATGCTCCTTATTTTTTAGCAGGACAACGGTTCGTCTTGCCACCGCCTCATTTAATTTTTTCATCTCTCTGCTGTCTGCGGCAAGATAAGGGATTTTATCGTATGGGTTTTCTTCTTTTTTATCGAACACACCAAGTTTCATCCTCGCCATAAACAGATTTGTGACAGCCTCGTCTAAGCGTTCTTCTTTGACCAGTCCCTGTCTCACCGCCTGAACTAAAAATCCAAACAGAGTACCACAGTTTAAGTCACAGCCGTTATTCATCGCCATCGCAACCGATTCAATCGCAGTGCCTGTCACATGATGTCCCTCATGGAAATCACGGATTGCCCAGCAGTCTGACGTCACATGCCCCGAAAATCCCCATTCTTTTCTCAGAATATCGATCAGCAGACGTTTGTTTCCACAACACGGCACTCCGTTCGTCCGGTTGTATGCCCCCATCACTGCCTCCACTTTTCCTTCTTTTACGCACGCCTCAAATGCCGGAAGATATGTTTCCCTTAAATCCTGCTCCGTCACCTCTGCATCAAATTCATGGCGCACCGCTTCCGGTCCGCTGTGTACCGCAAAATGTTTTGCACATGCAGCCGCCTTTAAATAATTTTCATCATGCCCCTGCAGGCCCTCAATATAGCGGACTCCAAGACGGCTGGTCAGATATGGGTCTTCCCCAAACGTCTCATGTCCTCTGCCCCATCTTGGATCTCTGAAAATATTGACATTCGGTGCCCAGAAAGTCAGGCCTTTATAGATATCCGTATCCTTTCCCTCCTGCTGCATGTTAAACTTTGCCCGTGCCTCCGTCGACACTGCATCACCGACCTGCTCTAACAGATCCTCATCAAATGTTGCCGCCAGACCGATTGCCTGTGGAAATACCGTCGCCGTGCCGGCCCGCGCCACACCGTGCAATGCCTCATTCCACCAGTTATAAGCCTTTATATTTAACCGTTCCACCGCCGGTGCCTGATACAGAGTCTGTGCCACTTTTTCTTCCAGTGTCATTTTCCCGACCAGCTCTGCAGCACGTTTTCTATAATTGTCCAGTTTTTCTGTATTCTGATTTAATTCCATATGTTTGACCCTCCCTGCAATATACACTTCCAGTATTGATTTTATGTTAGCAAATTAAAAGTTCACTGTCTACACCATTTTTTATCATATCCGAGTAAATCATAGATATTTTTTTGGAAACTGTTTCTTATCGTTTACATGTAAATTTTCAGATGGTATAATAAGAATGCGCAAGCGGTTGTTCATTTTATCATTTTATATTAAATTAAGAAAGGATATCACCGCCACAGTGCTCAAATCTGCTTCTAAGGCCAGACAATACGAACCTGTCATCCGGCGGTGGGGGTTTTATATGAAAACAGAAAAACTTTATTTTGGAGCTGCATACTATTCCGAATACCTTCCATACGACCGTGTGGAAAAGGATATGGAAATGATGGAAAAAGCAGGAATGAATGTCATCCGTATCGCGGAATCAACATGGAGTACTTTAGAGCCGCAGGAAGGCGTGTATGATTTTACACATATCGACAGAATGTTAAATGCTGCCGCATGCCACCATATTTCCGTGATCGTCGGAACACCGACCTATGCCGTACCGACATGGCTGGTAAAAAAATATCCGGACATCCTGGCAATCACCCAGAACGGCCGCGAACGATATGGCCACCGCCAGAATATGGATATCACAAACCCGGATTACCTCTCCCACGCAGAGCGTGTGATCCGCGTTCTGATGGAGCATGTGAAAGATGTGCCGCATGTGATCGGCTATCAGCTTGACAATGAGACCAAAAGTTATGGAACTGCCGGTCCCCGTGTCCAGGCAATGTTTGTAGATTATTTAAAAGAAAATTTTCCGGATATCAATGATTTTAACCATGAGTTTGGACTGGATTACTGGAGCAACCGTGTGAATGACTGGGATGATTTCCCGGATGTCAGAGGTACGATCAACCAGAGTCTTGCCGCTGAATTTTGTAAATTTCAGCGTTCACTTGTCACTAAATTTTTGAGCTGGCAGGCTGATATTGTCCGCGAGTACAAACGGGATGATCAGTTTATCACACAAAATTTTGATTTTGACTGGACCACACACTCGATCGGTTATCAGTCCCAGGTCGACCAGTACGATGCCTCACGCTGCATGACAGTGGCTGGTGCCGATATTTACCATCCTTCTAATGAGGAACTGACCGGTGCAGAAATTACCGTATGTGGAAATATCTCACGCAGTCTGAAAAAGGACAATTATCTGATCTTAGAGACCGAGGCTCAGGGACTGACTCCGTGGCTTCCTTATCCGGGACAGCTCCGCCTGCAGGCATACAGCCATATCGCAAACGGCTCAAACAGTGTGATGTACTGGCACTGGCATTCGATCCACAATGCAATTGAAAGTTACTGGAAAGGTGTGCTCTCCCACGATTTTTCTGAAAATGAGACTTACCGTGAAGCTGTCGTGATCGGAAACGAATGGAATAAGATCGGTTTTCATTTAAAAAACCTGAAAAAAGAAAACAAGATCGCCATTATGCTTGATAATGCCTCGCTGACCGGATTCACCCAGTTTCCGCTTGAAAATGCCGGAGCCAACGGTTACAACACTGTGATGCGCTGGTTTTCAGATGCCCTCTACCGCTTAAATATTGAGTACGATATGATTTCTTCCAGGGAACAGGATTTTTCCGGCTATGAATGTCTGATCGTACCGGCACTCTACAGTGCACCGGAATCTCTGCTTCTGGCATTAGATTCCTATGTCAGAAACGGCGGACATCTGATCACCACATTCCGAAGCGGTTTTTCCGATGAATATTTAAAGATTTATCCGGACATGCAGCCACATATCCTGCATGAATGTCTGGGACTTCACTACGATCAGTTTACACACCCGCATCATGTGGATATCGTGTCGGTTCAAAGCGATGTCATGGCGGCTGCACAGGAGCATTTTTCACATCCGGATGACTCTGCCTTTTCCCTGACCTCCTCCGCCTGTGAATGGATGGAGCTTATCACCTGTGATACCGCTGTACCGGTATTAAAATACAGCCATCCGGCATATGAACGCTATGCCGCTGCTGCAAAAAATCAATATGGAAATGGTTCCACACTCTATTTTGGAACAATGTTTGAAAATGATGAACTGTTAGAATCCGTGCTTTTATCTTTCCTGCACGAAACCGGCTTTTCCGGTGGAGATCTTTCCTCAGACGCACCGCATTATCCACTCATTATAAAAAGAGGCATCAATGATTCCGGTAAAGAATTGTGCTACTATCTGAACTATTCAAAAGATCCGGTTTCTGTCACACACCACGGAAAAAACGGCGTAGAGCTGATTTCAGAAACAGCCATCGTCTGTGGAGATAAAATTGACCTAGGCGGATGGGGTGTTGCTGTGGTTGAAATGTAACGCTTTGTTTTATTGATTTTGCCAAAACGCTGTTTCCATTGATTTATCATGGATTCAGCGTTTTTCATTTTCAATGTACAATTACACCGTCCTTTTCCCATACATCTCAAAATACTCCCCCGCCTGCTGCAGGGATATATTTAGTTTCTCCTGTAACTTTTTCAAAATATCCTCTTTGGAAAAACTCATATCGAGGCAGATTTCTATCATGCCCTTCGCTTCTCCTCGTGTTTCTCCTTCTGCTCTGCCACGCGCTTCTCCACGAACTTCTCCCTCTGCTCTGCCACGCGCTTCACTCTCCGCGATCAGATCTTCTATTGCCTTACACATCTCTATCTCCCCCTCTTCTTCTGATACTTCGATCGGTGTATTTGTAATCGTCTTTATCACTCTTGCAGCATTCATTTCAATACTTCTATGGGCATCTGTCCTCAAAAATTCTAACAATTTATCTTTATTTTTCGAGTACTTGATATACCCTATAACCTCCCTCATACTTGTGGAAAATTTATTTAGTTGTTCTTCCGTCAACTTCGCCGGATCGATCAGATGAATCCGGTAATTCTCCACAAAACTTAAAATTTCTATATCACTTACAGACATCATTTCGTGCAAAGATAACGGTCCGTCCCATTCCTCTGCTCCAAAGTGAATCACAAGTGTGATGACTGGTTTGATGCAGTCTTCCTTTAAAAATCCGGACAAATACTCACCATTGCTTTTGCCTGTAAAATCTTTTTTGTTCCGACGGTGTTCGGCAGCTATGTCCTCCACCTGTCTGCCATATTGCAGGGCATCATAGATGGCATTTCTGACGGGCATCGCATAATGAACATCCGTCTGGTTCTCGATACCTAATAAAACATACGACATCTTTTCATCCTGTTTGATGACTGCTGATTTTAAAATATCGCGGTATTTCTGCACCGCATCTGTTTTTTTTCCTGCTCTGCCGGCAGTTTTCTTTCTCACAGATCCATTTTTCACAGAACTCCACTCTGTTTCCTGCACTTTCCCTTTCTTATCCTCACCGGCTTTTTCTTCATCACCAAACGGCAATGCAATCTCTGTCGGATCAATCTCTTTCAGCTTTGCCGGATCAATCACCTTTTTCCCATTGTAGATCAGATAATTAAACGCATCTGCAAATACGGCATTTTCCCGCATATACTCTTTTGTTACCATGTCCGCTGTCCCCATTTGTTTCTCCTCCTCTGTGTTGTTTAGGAGAAATCTTTGGGTTTCTAAGAATTCTCCCTGCTTAAATATGTGAGTAATAAAAGCATTGAAAATTCTTATGATTTCGATCTGTTCATAGAATGGCGCATATGCCTGTGTAGATAATTCAGAATGTCATGCTTTATAAGAATTATATTAATTTATATTGTTTTTAAACAATATGTTTCCCATACATCTCAAAATACTCCCCCGCCTGCTGCAGGGATATATTTAGTTTTTCCTGTAACTTTTTCAAAATATCCTCTTTGGAAAAACTCATATCGAGGCAGATTTCTATCATGCCCTTCGCTTCTCCCCGTGTTTCTCCTTCTGCTCTGCCACGTGCTTCGCTCTCCGCGATCAGATCCTCGATTGCCTTACACATCTCTATCTCCTCCTCTTCTTCTGATACTTCAATCGGTGTATTCGTGATCGTCTTTATCACTCTTACCGCATTCATTTCTATGCTTCTATGGGTATCTGTCCTCAAAAATTCTAACAATTTATCTTTATTTTTCGAGTACTTGATATACCCTATAACCTCCCTCATACTTGTGGAAAATTTATTTAGTTGTTCTTCCGTCAGTTTTGCCGGATCGATCAGATGAATCCGGTAATTCTCCACAAAACTTAAGAGTTCCATATCTCTTGTCGACATCATTTCGTGCAATGATAACGGACCATCCCATTCCTCTGCTCCAAAATGAATCACAAGCGTAATCACCGGTCTGATATGATCTTCCTTTAAAAATCCGGACAGATACTCACCATTATTTTTTCCCGAAAAATCATTTTTGTTCCGGCGGTGTCCGGCAGCTATGTCCGCCACCTGTCTGCCATATTGCAGAGCATCATAGATGGCATTTCTGACAGGCATCGCATAATGGACATCCGTCTGGTTTTCGATGCCCAAAAGAACATAGGACGTTCTTTCATCCTGTTTGATTACCGCAAATTTTAAAAGATCACGGTATCTCTGCACTGCATCTGTTTTTTTGCCTGCTCTGCCGGCAGTTTTCTTTCTCACTGATTCATTTTTCACAGAACTCCACTCTGTTCCCTGCGCTTTTCTATTCTTATCTTCACCATCTTTTTCTTTACCGGCTTTTTCTTCATCATCAAACGGCAGTGCAATCTCTGTCGGATCGATCTCTTTCAGCTTTGCCGGGTCAATCACCTTTTTTCCATTGTAAATCAGGTAATTAAATGCATCCGCAAATACGGTATTTTCCCTCATATACTCTTTTGTTACGATGTCCGCTGTCCCCATTCATTTCTCCTCCTCTGTGTTATCTGGGAGAAATCTCTGCGTTTTTAGAATTCTCCCTGCTTAAATGTATGGATAATAAAAGCATTGAAAATTCTTATGATTTTGATCTGTGAATAGAATGGCGTATATGCCCGTGTAGATAATTCAGAATGTCATGCTTTGAATGGATTTTAGCATATTGCTTATACTATGTCATCAAAAAGACGTTATTTTAATGATATTTGTAATTATTGCACAAAAACGTAGTCGGATAACACATAAAAAATAATCTCTAATTTTTTTGCGGAAATATGTTTTTCCTTGCGAAGTTCTCGTATCTTGATGCCACATACATTTTTACGATCATCGTTATACCAAAATGCTTTCATGCATGTTCTCCATCCATAAAATATGCTTGTCAAGAAGAATTTATATTGTTTATATATAAAACGCGCCTTATAATTATGCTTGTTAAGCAGAAAATATAAAAACTAAGAAAACAAGTAACGAAAAGAGGATGATGTCGAGAAAAACTATGGTAGAAACACCGGAAATATAATATCCGGCGAAAGAACAAAAATTTTAAAAATCGAGAGGATATGAAACTCATATATTTACAGAAGATACCCTAAAAGAGGAGTCAGTCATGTTGACTCCCTT